>Ga0214917_10000452_pt1 | contig 53583 bp, 50 predicted proteins | sample LL_1208_BB_MetaG_FD_177983 | JGI IMG/M metagenome (GOLD analysis project Ga0214917, IMG submission 177983) | Freshwater microbial communities from Lake Lanier, Atlanta, Georgia, United States - LL_1208_BB | ecosystem: Environmental > Aquatic > Freshwater > Lake | place: USA: Georgia | collected... | reverse complement strand
CATTATAGACAACAACAACAACAACAACAACAACAACAACAACAACAACAACAACAACAACAACAACAACAACAACAACAACAACAACAACAACAACAATTATTTTGACTCGATAATATCATCTTCCTTAACTAATTGTTTTATTTCAGGACTAGGATATTTGTAAAAAAAGTCTGGTTGGTCATCCTTTCCATTTCGTAATAATTTGGATTCACCAGTACTTTTGTCTAATTGATAAATATTGAAATTATCATCAAGATTGAAATTACTATTACGTGTAGCAAAATTCAAACTAATACTACCATCATTCCCACTAATTATACGATGATATACACCAGCTGGCCAAACAATCATAGCTGGTCCATCATAGTAAAGTTTATCGTTTTTGTATATTTTATCAGGACTTACAATGAATGATGCGGACTTATTTGATTTAGGTTCATAAACATCAATATATCTTTCACCTTGTAATACCATCAAATTATCATCTTGCCCAGTATGCATATACCATGGACGTTTTATATTATCAATGGGACCAGGTGAAATACTATTGGGTCCATGGATTACGCGGTCAATTCCGTCTATTTTTGGAATATCAGATGGTACTATTTCATCAAATTTCACTCCTTTTGTTCTACGTAAAGTACGTAAAGGTATAAGTCTATATAACAAAGACATATTTTATATATATTTTGTATATATATTTTTTGGGGAATTTTCTAGTTAAATAACAAAAACTGATTTGTAGTAAAATTATCTAAAATCAACAATATATATAATACTAGAATGGAAGAAACTATAAAAAAAATAGAATTGCCTGTTGAAAAACCGAAAAAAAAACAACCACAACATAACGATGATGATATTAGTATAGACGATGTCGATGACCAAGAACCCAATGTTCCAAAAGAACGTCAAAAACGAGTGGTTACTATGACAAGTACATGGACGTTCTCAGAAACCGAATTATCATTGGAGAACCAATTACGGTATCTTAAGCAAATACAAACAAACGAAATCGTGGATTTTTCAGCATGTAAGATAATATCCCAACAAATCAATCAAAAAATATATGGTTATAAAACACAAGATATAATAAAAAACAAGTATTTGGAGAACCATTTTATAGATAGAGAATATGTTCTCGATTTATTAGTAGAATCCAAATGTTGTTGTTATTATTGTAAAAAACAATCACTCCTTTTGTATGAGTATGTAAGAGAACCTACACAATGGTCACTCGATAGATTAGATAATAAATTCGGTCATAATAGGAAAAACGTAGTGGTCGCATGTCTGAATTGTAATTTACGACGCAGAACTATGTACCATGAAAGATATGCTTTTACAAAACAATTGAATATTGTAAAAAAATATGAATTCTAGAAATCATAAAAATATATCATAATATATAAATGGAAATCGAGAACTTTACAAAAAAAAATATTTTACTTTATTCGTCAATGTTTTTTATTACAAATAGTTTTGCGGCATTTTATAAAAAATATTACGTATATTCATTATTGTTTTTTATACTCACACTAACATCACTTATAGTACATTCTAATGATACTATTTATACAAATAGTATTGATAAACTTGCGGTAGGGGGAATCATATTATACGGAGCATATATGCTGTATACAAAAATGAGTTTTGAAAAATTTCTAGAAATATCATTAATAGTATCTACTTTTTTGATTTGTATATTTTTGTATGTATATGGATATTATACTGAAAGTTTTTGTTATCATCCAGAAAAAAGGATAAGAGAATTATATCATATTGTTCTCCATTTTATATCATCTTTGGGACATCATTTTATTATATTCTTGGTATAGTAATATCTTGACATAAATCTATTCAATAAAAGTAATCAATAAAAAATATATATAAAAATACATGATTTTATTATATATATTACAAAACCTAGGTTCTCAATACTCAATGGAAAATTCATTTGAAACAACCAATGATTTACCGATTCATCAAAAAATTTACCAAAAACTAGATTATTATTTGGTATCTAATAAAATACCACATATCATATTTCATGGTTCTTCTGGTAGTGGTAAGAGAACAATTGTAGATAAATTTTTAAATAAAATATATCAAAATGATAAGACTAAATTAAAATCCAATGTGATGTTTGTCAATTGTGCTCATGGAAAAGGCATAAAATTCATACGAGAAGAATTAAAATTCTTCGCAAAAACCAATATACAATCGAATAATGGTATGATTTTCAAAACTATCGTATTATTGAATGCGGATTTTTTAACAATCGATGCGCAGTCAGCATTAAGACGTTGTATCGAATTATTTAGTTTCAATACACGTTTTTTTATAATAGTCGAGAACAAACAAAAATTATTGAACCCAATTTTATCGAGATTTTGCGAAATTTACGTACCAGAATATATTCCAACGAATTCTATTGAAAATAAAATTACAAATCTACATCAATATTCTATTTCAAAGAGTTATTCATTTGATAATGAGAACATCCATACATGGGTTGATGAAAAAATGAAAGATATCGATAATCGAAAACAAGAAATCACCCATGAGGATTTTACAAAATTAGCAAATGAATTTTACGAAAAAGGAGTATCATGTCTGGATTTAATTCATTGGATTGAGAACACACCATTAATAGAGCCATTAAACAAATCGGTAATATGTATGTGTTTTGATAAAATAAAATCTGAATTCCGTTGTGAGAAATTATTATTATTATATATTTTCGATTTTATATATTTACGTTCAAATAATGACTTAAAAAATATTTCGAAAATATAATAATAAATGGACGATTTTGTAATTTCCAATTTAAATGAATCGCGTAATGAATGGTGTTCTCGATTAGTGAGTATTTTTACACCATTAGTAGTGGAAGGAGTACGTTCTATTTTTAACGAATCATGGAAATTATGTGTTGAAAATGACGAGGCAAATAAATATTTGATGACATTCCAAAATTTACTTTCACGTATTCCAAAATGGAATAATGTAATTGTAGAAGAAGAACGTAAGCGTATAGTAGAACGTAGTGGTTGTAATTATTTAGAAGATTTGATTACATGTGTTCATATCATACAATTAAAGGTTTTGACATGTATCCGTGTAGGTAATAAACAAAAAAAAATCGATATATCAATACCGAAATTAGACGTATTTATTCATAAAGTATATATCAATGTAGCACGTTCTGTATATAAAAATGTATATTTGTTTGAAAAAAGTATTTCACCATTACAATATCAAAAGAATAATCGAGAACTTGAACAAATCGTACAAGAGTGTATTTTGACAGCTATTCGCGAAAGTATTCCAACAGAGGCAATCATAAGGGCTTATATGGATGAAAGTACAGAACAAGAAGAAGAGGTTATTATTGAAAATATCGAAGAGCCCATCAATGGTGGTGCTGCCGCAGGCGATTCAACGCAAGATGATATGGACCAAAACGCAAAATCTGAAAATATATCAAAAGAGGAAGATATTCCATCGGTAGTTCCATCAGTTAAAAACATTGATAATGAAGATGTAATTACTAGATTATCTTTCAATGATATCGATTCTATTTTAGATGATACTAATGTAGTTAAAACAATAGAAGCACCAAAAACGATTGAACGTTTAGAAGAAATAAGTACATCACGGGCAATTCAACGTAAATTAGACGAGGAATCGGATAGTGATAATGATGATGACCGTATAAAAATACATGGCGACCAAATAGATTTGAGTGGATTTGATATATTGGACCAACCAAGTAGTTCAAATTCATTGAGTGATTTTACTTTGAATGATGTAGAAGAGTTGATATAAAATGGTTGGTTTGAAATAGTTTTCCCTAAATATTTTTTTATAAAAATATTTAGATTTTTGTAGTAAATATATTACATAGTAGGTAATTTCATATTTTCTTTTACAACTGGTTTAACAGATGAAAGATTGGCAGAGCAACTTGAGATAAAACTACCACTAAAATGTAATAGAACGGCGAAAACAATGGCATGAACAATGGCTACTATGTATTTACCACCTTTTGGAGGTAGAGAAAGTAGAATACCAGGAGTTAATAGAAAGAATAGAATAGCGACGTAAAGAGAAAATACCCAATTCATTATTTGAATATATATATTTATAATATAAAAAACTACGATAATAATTTAGTAATATTATTGCGTTATAATAATCATATAAAAAACATGGATTTTTATATATTATGGAAAAATTATTTGGTATTTCGATTCTAATCACAATTTTATTTTGTTTAGTTAAGTTTATTGAAATGAAATATATACAAAAAGAATGGAAACCATTGAAGTTATTAGTAAGAGATGCTTTTTTGGTATTTGTATGCTCGATTATAAGTTTATTTGTATATTTTCAATTAGATGGCTCAATACATGATTTTTTTAATGTAGTAACCGAAAACAAAGTATTGAATCCATCGGCAACACAAGTTTTTACAGATGAACCAGGATTTTAGAGTATATAAACCCGTTTTATTTGTTACATATTATATATATGGAACAAATACTAGAAACACCAATATTAACACCCCTAAAAACAAATTCTGTTGAAATAAAGAGTTTAGCAAAGGAAGAAATCAAAGAACCCAAAAAGAAAAAATCACCAAAAACCAAAAAAGTACGAGAACCCAAGGAACCTAAGCCACCCAAGGAACCAAAAGCAGCAAAAACCAAGAAAGTACGAGAACCCAAGGAACCTAAGCCACCCAAAGAGCCAAAATCACCAAAAACTAAGAAAGTACGAGAACCCAAGGAACCTAAGCCACCCAAAGAGCCAAAATCACCAAAAACTAAGAAAGTACGAGAACCCAAACCACCCAAGGAACCAAAAGCAGCAAAAACAGTAAAAACCAAGAAAGTACGAGAACCCAAGGAACCCAAAGAGCCAAAATTAATAATAAGAGATACACCAGTAATTATACCCCAAATAGAAAATATTAATCAACCAAATGAAATAAAAACGATTTCACCAATTATAGTAAAATCACCACCAAAACCAATGCCCAGAATGAACGAAACTATAATAGAAGTTCTCGAAAAATTATCAAAATTAATGGCAAAAAAAGGTGATATGATGCGTAGTAGAGTTTATACAAAAGCACAAGAAACAATAATGAAAATAGATGTAGATATTACCGATTTGGAACAGATTCGAAATAAACCAGGCATAGGACCAACAATTATGGAAAAATTAAAAGAATATACGGAAACCGGAACTTTGGCACTCTTTGAACGAGAGAAAGAAAATCCAGAACATTTGTTAAGTGAAATATATGGAATTGGTCCAAAAAAAGCACAAGAATTAGTTAAAAAAGGAATTACTACAATAGCCCAATTACGAGAACGTCAAGATGAATTATTAAATGATAATCAAAAAGCTGGTTTAAAATATTATGAAGATATTTTGGAACGTATTCCACGTAGTGAAATAGATGAATATAACGATGTTTTCAAACAAGCATTTGACGCAACAAAAACCCCAAATTCAAACTATGAGATTGTAGGAAGTTATCGAAGAGGAGCCGCAACATCAGGCGATATTGATGTTATAATTACCTCACCAAATCCAGAAATGTTCTCGAAATTCATTGAAAAATTAAAAGAATCAAAGATTATTTTAGAAATATTATCTTTTGGAAAAACAAAATGTTTGGTGATAACCAAATTACCGAATAAACAAATAGCTAGACGAGTAGATTTTATGTATACATCACAAGAGGAATACCCATTTGCTGTTTTGTATTTTACAGGTAGTAAAGCATTTAATACAGTGATGAGAGGTCATGCTTTGACTATGGGAACGTCATTAAATGAACATGGATTATATAAAAAGCAAGTAGGGAAAGAAAAGGAGGAAAAGGTAGATTTTGTGTTTAAAAATGAAAAAGATATTTTTGATTATTTAAAATTAGTATATAAAACGCCGGTAGAACGAATTGATGGACGTTCTGTTGTAAGTACAGAACCAGTTCCAATATTAAAAGAGGAACCAAAGGAACCAAAAACCAAAAAAATACCAAAAGAGCCAAAACAAAAGGTAGAAAAAATACCAATAGAAACTAAGGAAAAATCAAAGAAAAGATTGATAATACGTGATAGTGTAAAATTAGAAGATGTAATTATACCTATTATTCCTATGCAAAAAATGGTTCCAAAACCAGAACCAAAACCAGAACCAAAACCAGAACCAAAACCAGAACCAAAACCAGAACCAAAACCAGAACCAAAACCAGAACCAAAACCAGAACCAAAACCAGAACCAAAACCAGAACCAAAACCAGAACCAAACTCAAAAACAACAAAAAACATAGAAGACTTCAGAAACAATGGAATTTCAGTACTAGAAAAACTCACAGAAAAAGACTTATCAGAAATGTTACTAAGTTCCAATTTTTATTATTATAATACAACAACACCGATAATGAGTGATAATGAATACGATATAACAAAAGAATTTATTCAAACGAAATATCCAAAGAACGAGGCATTGACACAAATAGGAGCACCGATTCTGACAAAAAAGAACAAAGTTACATTACCATATAATATGCCATCAATGGATAAAATAAAACCAGATACAAACGCACTTTCAAGTTGGAAACAAAAATATTCAGGACCCTATTTGATATCATGTAAATTAGATGGTGTAAGTGGAATGTATACAACAGAAGGTGATACGCCAAAATTATATACAAGAGGTGATGGAACAGTTGGTCAAGATATTTCACATTTATTAAAAGTATTGAACCTACCAAAAGAAAAAGGACTCGTAGTAAGAGGCGAATTTATTATACCAAAGAAAATCTTTGATGAAAAATACAAATCGAGTTTTGCTAATCCACGAAACCTAGTTTCTGGAATAATCAATAGCAAAACAGTTGACACAAAGGCCAAAGATTTACATTTTGTAACATATGAAGTAATAAAACCACTTATTAATCCAAGCGAACAAATGTCGAAATTATTAGAAACCGGACATGAGGTTGTCCGTAACAAATTAGAAACGAATATTACCAACGAATCGTTATCGGAAGTTCTCATGGATTGGCGTAATAACTACGAATATGAAATTGATGGAATAATAGTTTGTGATAATAATATTCATGCGCGTAAAGAAGGTAATCCAGACTACGCATTCGCATTTAAGATGGTTATATCCGACCAAATCGCAGAAGCAAAGGTAGTAGATGTTATATGGACACCATCCAAGGCAGGATATTTGAAACCACGTGTAAGAATAGAACCAATTCAATTAGGAGGAGTAAAAATCGAGTATGCTACTGGTTTCAATGGTAATTATATAGAAACAAATAAAATAGGTATTGGTGCTCTTATACAAATTATAAGAAGTGGAGATGTTATTCCACATATAAAATCAGTTACAACACCAGCAGAAAAAGCAAAAATGCCGACCGAACCATATCATTGGACAGATACACATGTAGATATTATTTTGGATTCTGCCGATGAAGATATGACCGTACGAGAAAAGAACATAACAGCATTTTTTGTAGGCATTGAAGTAGATGGATTATCTAGTGGAAATGTATCGCGGTTAATGAAGGCAGGTTTTGATACAGTTCCAAAAATATTACATATGAGTAAAACGGATTATGAGAAAGTAGAAGGTTTCAAAACGAAAATGATAAATAAAATATACGACGGTATTAAAACCAAATTGGAAAATGCGAGTCTATTGAAAATAATGGCAGCATCGAATTTATTAGGACGTGGAATAGGAGAACGTAAAATAAAGCCAATTTTGGAAAAATATCCAAATATTCTTACAAGTAATGAAACCAAAGAACAAAAAGTAGAAATGTTAAAAGGCATCGATGGCATTGGTAAAGAAAATGCTAATAGTTTTGTTGAAAATATTCCGAAATTTATGACATTTTTGAAAGAATGTGGTTTAGAATATAAATTGAATGCGTCATCAAAACCTGAATTAGAGAATACATTTGAGGAAACTATACCAAAAGATACATCGAATCCATTATATGGAAAACATGTGGTTATGACAAAAGTACGTGATGCCAAAATTATAGAGGCATTGAAACGAATAGGAGGATTTTTAGATGATAATATAGGAAAAAATACTGATTATTTGATAGTCAAAACAAAGACAGACGTTTCAAATAAAACAAAATATGCTGTAGAACATAGTATTCCAATAATGACTCCTGATGAATTTATAGAAAAGTTTGGTTTATAGAATATTTAGTGAATAATCATAAAAAAATATAAAAAATATATATGAACATTTTATATATTACGATATAAAATGTTTTCAAGAGGTGGTAGAAGAAAATCGAATTTCAATATGTTCTCAAATATTTCACAGGCAGTTGCTAATAATTTAACAGCAAAACCAATGGTTGTAGTTGTTCCAGAGCCAGAACCAGTTGTTGTAGTTGTTCCAGAGCCAGAACCAGTTGTTGTAGTTGTTCCAGAGCCAGAACCAGTTGTTGTAGCTGAACCAGAGCCAGAACCAGTTGTTGTAGCTGAACCAGAGCCAGAACCAGTTGTTGTAGCTGAACCAGAGCCAGAACCAGAGCCAGAACCAGAACTAGAGCCAGTTGTTGTAGCTGAACCTGAACCAGAACCAGAACCAGTTGTTGTTGTAGCTGAACCAGAACCAGAACCAGAACCAGAACCAGAGCCAGAGCCAGAACCAGTTGTTGTAGCTGAACCTGAACCTGAACCAGAACCAGTTGTTCAGCCAGAACCAGAACCAGAACCAGTTGTTGAACCAGAACCAGAAATTTCTGTCCCATCAGTTCCAAATCTACTTGATGCTATCCCATCCAATTCAACAATTACAGTTACATTTGAAGAGCCTCTTGAAAATGGAGGAAGTCCAATTTTGAGTTATCAATATTCATTAGACGCAGGATGGAGTTCAAATGATTTAGAACCACCTTGTGTTTCATCACCAATGGTAATCACTGGACTAGCTAATGGTAATACATGTACGCTTAAAATTAGAGCAGTTAATGCGGCTGGTCCAGGAGAATTCTCAAGACCTATTATAGTAACTCCAGAAGAATAAATAAAAATATTATATAAAAACATAATAAATATATTTTTACGGTATATTTATTATGACGACGATAGGATTAACTGAATATAACGAACTTATTAAAACAATAGTCAATGATATTGTAGTAAAAAAAAAAAAAGAAAATGAAAACGAAAATAATATATATCAAGATATCGTCCCCGAATCAAAACAACAAGATAATCGTGTAAGTTTTACAGAAACTAAATATACAGAAATGAAAACATTGGATAACGGATTTTTACAAAAATATGATGTAAAATTATACGGTTCAGATAAAGATAATTATGATATAATCAACGATTTTTTACAAGAAAATCAAAGTGAAGAAGCATTTTATATAATTGATTTGGGAGAAATCGTCAAGTCGTATAATAATTGGATAAGAATGATGCCAGACGTGAAACCATTTTATGCTGTAAAATGTAATCCCAATCCAGTTATATTAGAAGCATTATCCGAGTTAGGTGTAAATTTCGATTGTGCTAGTGAAAAAGAAATCCGTAATATAATTGATATTACGAATGACCCTTCCAGAATAATTTTCGCAAACCCCATCAAAATGAGTAGTAAAATCCGTTTCGCACGTAGTAATGACGTAGATATATTAGTATTTGATAGTGAATATGAATTATTCAAAATCAAACTATTTCATCCAAATGCGAAATTGATTCTGCGTTTAGCGGTAGATGATAGTCATAGTATATGCCGTTTCAATTGTAAATTCGGTTCAAAACTAAACGAAGTAGAAGAATTATTAACAATAGCGAAAACATTAAAGCTCAATATCATAGGTTTCAGTTTTCACGTAGGAAGTGGATGTTTATCACCAGAACCATTTTATAATGCTTTATCAGATTGTAGGAAAGCAACTGATATAGCATTAAAACTAGGATTTAATATTTCGATTATTGATATAGGAGGAGGATTTCCAGGTGTAGATAAAAAAATCCGATTTGAGGATATAGCAAATCGAGTAAATGACGGAATTCGCGATTTCTTTAACGAAGAAAACGCAAATAAAAAAATACAATTCATTGCGGAACCTGGTAGATATTTTGCCCAAAAGACACATACATTGGTTATAAACGTAATTGGAAAAAAAGTAGTTTATGACGAGGAAACACGCGAAAAAATAAACGTATATTATTTGAATGAGGGTACATATGGTTCATTTAATTGTATTCAAAATGACCACTATCAACCGACATTATTACCATTCAATGAACAAAAGGAGACGTGTTTTCGAAGTAAGATTTTCGGTCAAAGTTGTGATTCGATTGATGTAATAGCGAATGATATTTTGTTACCGGAATTAGCGATAGGAGAAAGTTTATATGTAGAGAATTTTGGTAGTTATACGCTGAGTGCGTCTAGTGCTAATTTTAATGGGTTTACCCCAACCAGTAAATTCAAATATATTTTCAAGGACCAAGTACAAAATTAGGTTATTATATTTGCCTACATAGCATTTGATTGTGACATATTATTTATAATTTCTTGGTCTATTAAATTACCGTATATTTCTTGTGTATTTTTTCCTTTATCATTAGAAAAAACCCATTTTGAATAATATACTGGTGAAAATAATTGTAAAAAACTAAAAAAATAATTATTAGTAATACATGGCACTTCACCAAATAGGTCAAATATATATCTATTCGCAACGGCAATAGTATAATCAGTTTTATTTTTTACTGCGTGCCAGTACCATGCTGGATTAAACAAAAAATCGCCAGAATGTAGAAGAGCTTCATACCGTGGAATTTTCAAAAATGGATTATCTTCTTTTTCTGAGAAAAAATCATCATCTGAAATAGCAAATAAACCTTTATTGCTAGTTTGACATTTGATTAAGGAAGTATATTTTGGATGAATAAATCCCCAATGTTTTGTACCTTTTATATTAAAAAAGAAATTTACATTACTAGCACAATGTAATGAAGTGCCAGTGTTTTTACCGCCTAAAAATAGTTGTGACATAAATTCATTTTTTCTTTTTTGTTTGAAAAAAGATTCGTTCATTATTTTTGACATTTTATCTAAATTCAATTCGGTTTCGGCTTGTTTAGATACAGTAAATAATTTTGAAATATTATTAACATATACAGGTTCTCCTTTTCTTATTCCCTCGCATATTTCATGAATAGTACATAAATTATTATTTTTGTTACATTTTTTAAGCGCTGTGCTATTATTTTTAGAATAACTTACTATTTTATCATCAGAGAACGCAGGGACTTCTATGTCACCATATTCATTTTCAAAATAATCTAAATTCCATTTTTTTACACAATCAAAATCTTTGATTAGTCCTCTAATAATAAATGGTTCAGTGAAATTTTTTGAAACTTCGGCTACTTTTTCTTTTGTTAATTCATTTATATGTATTTCGGGCAAAGGCATTGATTCAATCTTAGGCATTTTTTTCAATCTTTCAGAACGATTATTATTCATGAAAGTAGTTAAAAAATAATCTGTTTGTGAAAGTCTATTATCTTTGTATTGTGATTCTTCTTTGAAATTATAACTATGTCTATTCAATAAATAATCAATAGTATATGCTAAATAGTAAGTAGTATTAGTAAAATAAAAAACAACAATAAGTAAAACAATTATTACGTATAATGAATATTGTATAATATTATTCTTATTCAATTTATTTTTTTTCTTTTCCATAAAATATATATACATATAAATATATTTTTACAATTGTAATTATAAAAATATAATAGTAAAAGGGCAAATATTATATCAAATCATATCAAATCAAATCAATAAAAATTTATACATACGATGGTAAACTATCAATATCCATGAGGTTCTCGATATTAGTATCAATATTATTAATAGGAGTCAAGAATTGTTTGAAAATATCGAATTCTAATTGATTATATGGAGTATGTTTATGTACAGTACGCGCGACCATTTTGTATAATTTAAAATTAGGATATCGTTCCTGACCATTACGTTTATACAATACATTTCTACCAGAATCATCTAAACACCATCTATAAATTGTATGTTGTAAGTCATCGAAAGCATTAGTATCATTATCGTTATCAATAATAAAATCATAGATAGAACAACCGAGACGACATAAGTCGAAACTATAATTAGGTTCTAAACGAGGTTTGTTCTCATTAAAATAAGGTTCGAAATTATATTGTCCGTTAGCATCACCGCCTAATGAGAAACTATCACTACAATATAATTTTCCGTTGAATTTATAAATGGCACGACCAAAATCAATTAATTTATAAATGCGACCGAATGTAGGGACTTTGTATGATTTTCCATCATAACGGTAATATAAAAATTCGATATCAGTATTTATGAACATAATATTATTAGTATGTAAATCATTATGTGTGAAATGGAATAATTTTTGATAACATAATAGTGTCATGATGATTTGAAAAAGACCACTGGTAATCTCTTCTTTTGTAATAGACGAGCTTTCGAATAATTCATCGAATGTTCCGTCGCATTTTTCTAGACAAATAAGTTGTACTGGAAAATTATGAATAAACGCATATTCATTTTCATTTTCAGTATTATCGTTAGATGATGAATCGTCCGTTTCCCATTTTGACTCATCATATGAGTCACTATTGTTATCCTCATTATCACTTGATTCATCGCCCGTAGAATCATCGCCCGTAGAATCATCGCCCGCAGAATCATCACTTTCAGAATCACTATTATTCTCGTCTGCATCCGCGTCAACGTCAACGTCAACATCAACGTCAACCTCAGTAGAATCATTTTTTAAATAAACAATATTTTGATAATCTAATTCAATATCATTTACAAAATTAGTTTCTTCCGTCGTATTATTTCCAATATCAAATACGTCAATATTAACAGGAGTATTTCTAATTTCCAAACGATTTTTATTAGCTCGAGAACCATAATTGAACATTTCGTTTTTATCAAAACCAGTAATTGAGAACAATTTTTTGATATTCTCACTAAAATAATCCGAATTATTCAAGTAATCCAAATCATCGCTAACATTCATTTTATATTTATCTTGAATACCTAAATAAGAACCATAATAATCAACACCATGAATAAAATTATGTTTTTCCATTAGCTTACTAGTAAGGAAACTAAAAAAACTATCAACATAAGATGCGTTATTTGGCTCACTTAATTTAGGGTGTGGTTTAATATCAGAATCATTCAAACAATGTTCTGGTAGTGTGATTAAACTATCATCGATAGAGTATTTACCAATCATGTAGCGAATGGGGTCCAATAAAGGAGAATATTTGATGAATACATTTTTATTGATAATATCTTTTGTAGAAAAATCATAAGTATGTTGAGTATCATAGAAATGATATTTATTATTCAATGAAATTTTCTCAAAGTCGATATTTCTACAAGAATCCAAATCGAATAATTTGGAATAAATCGGATTATATTTTTGTATTTTTTGAATATGAAAAGGGTTATAGTTATGTTCTAAATCTTCATTGAATGGTTCAAAAGATTCTTTTAATTTTTCTAAATTTATATATTCGGTATTTAAAAATTCAACATCAAATTTATGATTTTCTTTAGGAGTATTGAGAACATTCATTTTTGAAAAGCAGTATAAGTGTTTAATATATTTTAGAATTGATTTTCAAACGTAACATAATATACTTTACAAAATTCCAATATGTAAAATCGATAATAGTTACGTTTATTTATAAATATCTATATATTGATATATTTTAATAATCAAAAACAATATGACGTTAGAATTAAAAAAATTCAATATGCGTGAAATTACATTTAGACCAGACGAAAATAAAGGGCCAGTAATTGTAATGATAGGACGTCGTGATACAGGTAAATCATTTTTAGTAAGAGACCTTTTGTATTATCATCAGGATATTCCAATTGGTACTGTTATTTCTGGAACAGAAGCAGGTAATGGATTTTATGCTGCGCATGTACCTAAATTATTTATTCATGAAGAATATAATACAGTATTGATTGAAAATGTACTGCGTAGGCAGAAAACGGTATTAAAGCAAGTAAATAAAGAATTAGAGATGTATCGAAAAACGACGATAGACCCACGCGCATTTGTTATATTAGATGATTGTTTATATGACCAAACATGGACAAAGGATAAGATGATGCGTCTGTTATTTATGAATGGTAGACATTGGAAAATTATGCTTATTATTACTATGCAGTATCCACTAGGTATTCCACCCAATCTACGTACAAATATTGATTATGTTTTTATTTTAAGAGAACCTTATTTAACAAATAGAAAACGTATTTGGGAGAACTATGCTAGTATGTTTCCAACATTGGAGTCATTTTGTGCGGTGATGGACCAAACAACCGAGAACTATGAGTGTTTAGTCATCAATAACAACGCGAAATCGAATAAATTGAATGACCAGATTTTCTGGTATAAAGCAGAGAACCATCCAGATTTTAGATTAGGTTCAAAAGAATTCTGGGAAATATCGAAAAATATGGGTTCTGATGACGAGGATGATGCTTATGACCCAAGTAAGGGAAAGAAACGTCAAGGACCGGCCATTAATGTAAAAAAAAATAAATGGTAAATTATCAAATTCAATAATATTTTCTTGTTTGAATATTATTGGATATAAAAATCTACTCCGATCTAAACTCCAAACGCCGTCGAATGTCACTGACAAAATCAGTAAAAATAATAGCATCTTGTGTTAAATCATTCGGTTGAATATTAGTAAATGAATTTACAGGTTCAGCGTCATTTGCCGATTCATTGTCAGAATCGCTATCATTTTCATTATCAGATACATAGATTTCATTATCATCATCAACGATTTCTAAGTGAGTATTTTCATAAGAATCGAAATAATTCGTCTTTTTAAAAGGGATATGTTTATCATTATGAGAAATAATAAGTTTTTTATCATTTTGTTGTATAATAATAGTTTTGCCAAATCGATTATTGTATTTTACAAATTGGGAAAGACGTATATCTAATTCTCGAGAACATTTATACCGATAAGAAATATCAAGTGAATATTCCTTATGTAAATAAAGACGAATATATGGACGCATAATAGTAACCAATTTTTCTTTTGGAAAATCTTTATCCACTGAAATGATTCTATGAAATTTACTTTCTTTGAATATTCGCAAACTGAGTTTATAGAGAATATTCTCATCGCTATTTTTGATATAACTATCAATATACGAATTCCGAATTAAAACCTCATTATGAAGTCGAAATTTTTTTAAATGGAAATTACATAAAAAATACTGATGAAACAATGACGACATAACATAATCACTTTTTTTAATAAAAAAATAAATATTATACAAATCCGATTTTTGAAATGGTAAATTATTATATGGATTTTTCGAAGGAAGTGGTTCTGAAAAAAAGTAAGGACTATTAATAAGAGAAGTTTCAACAATATGTTTTAAATCCATAATAGTAAATAGATATTTTTTACCATTTTGTAAAATAGTGATAACATTTCGATTATTTTCACTAATAGGATTCAAATATATATCAGTTTGGATAGCAAAACTTGTTTTACGCCATTTATAGTTTCTAACTAGACGATTTAATCTATAATATAAACACTGTGCTTTAGAAAAAGCATCTATAAACATATCTTTTGTATCAGGAGTAATAAAAAAATTATGTACTGTTGATTTATAATATTCAAATTTTTTTTTAATAGATGGTTCTTTTATACCACAAAATAATAAATATAACATATTTTTAAATGTAGTGACAGAATGGCAATTATATGATATATATCCATTCTCATCCAAATCTTTTACAAAACGATTTCTAACAGCAATTAATTCATAATCGAAAACACATTTATAAAAAGAGATACAATTATCTTTTTTACACTCCGTTAAATTATAATTATATAATTCATCGGATTCACTATTTTGTTTATGTATTATTTGATAAAAAGTATTCATGAAAAATATATTTGTCTAAAAATATAAAGCATCAATACTTTATATTTTTTACGATACTACTTTATATATATTAGCCTATTCATCTTTTTTATCATCATTATCATTTGAAACATTATTTTCGAGTGCTGATTTAACTAATAATTCATTTCTAAGTTTAGTGGATTCTACGTCAGCTACCTCACGTTCTTCGAAATTAACTGTCTCTTTGACACCAATTAAATTACCTTCTTCGTCCATAGTTTGTGTTAATACATTACCACTCTTCTTTGCCTTTTCAATGTTCTCCATAATAGCCTTCTTTTTAGTTTCACGAACGCGTTCCTCGAATTCTTTCTTAGCCATTTCTTCGTTCTTGAGTTTTTCTTTATGTAGAGCATTTAATTCTTCCTCAAGATGTTCAACACGACCAGTTTTATAAGCATCAGGGTCCCATGGAATCCAAATACCTACTGGACCGACAAAAATATCGTGGTTAGGGTCTTGTTCTCTCATTTTTTTACAACGAGCTTCCGCCTCATCTTGAGTAGGAAATACACCACGTACTTTCAAACCACGCACCGATGTTTGGAAAGCATGTTCGCGACTAAATTGTTCGTTTAATTTCTCTTCTTGTTTATCCATAAAATTTTTATAATCGTCTTCTATTCCACTCTTTTTCAATTTATCGTTTTCTTCTTTTACAAAATCATTGAAATCATTAATAAGTTCTTCTACTTTTAAATTGTATTTATATGCGATGAAATGGATAAAATCAAAATATCTTTCCATGGACTTAGAAAATTCCCACTGTTTGATAAATTGGTCAAATAGATATACTTCACGTTTTTTCAGAATTTTTTCTGGTGAAACAAAAGACATACAGACGAATTTTTGTCCGGCAATTGGAGGGTCTTCATCACATAAATCAATATATTTAGGATTAGGCTTGCCGTTTTCCAATGTTTTCTTTTCGAAGGAAGACATTTCCAATAATTATATTTTATAAAATGATTTACTGTTTAAGTGTTTTCAAAACATAATAATTTATTTAGGGTATTTTTGAAATATTTTATTTTGTTGGAATATAATATATAAGTAACTCGAATGTTTGATTTTACTGAATTAGTTAAGCGCGCAATTAAGTACTTAATTGAAGGTCTAGCAGTAGCAATCTGTGCTTATGCTATCCCAAGAAAACAATTAAATGTTGAAGAAATTGTCATTATTGCTTTAATGGCTGCTGCTACATTTAGTGTTCTTGATGTATTTATTCCAGCAATGGGTTCATCCGCAAGAGGAGGAGCAGGTTTCGGTTTAGGCGCCAATTTGATTGGAGGTCTTAAAATGGTAGCATAAATATAAATCCCGTTTTCATTTAGAAATATAAAATCATGTTTTAATATTGTATTTCGATACAATATCAAAAAACTTGTGACCATACGATGGTGACCATACGATGGTGACCATACGATGGTGACCATACGATGGTGACCATACGATGGTGACCATACGATGGTGACCATACGATGATTATTATAAAAACAATTTTACGTTATTTATTTAGAAAAAAAGTAGATAGCTCTAGTATATAGACAGGCAATGGACTCAAAAGACGAAAGAATAGTAGCTTTACAAAACGAGATTAAAAAAATAAAACAACAATTAGAAAAATATACAAATAATGAAAGACATAAGAAATATTATGAAAAAAATAAAGAGCGTGTAAAGCAAAATGCTAGAGAATATTTGAATAAATTAAAAGAGCAGAATCCAGAAAGGTTAAAAGAATATCGTCATAGAGCTTATTTAAAACGCAAAGAACGATTGGGTATTACAAATGAATCCACAATAGAGAACACAACTGATGGTGTATAAATCTTATATATCATAATAAGGATTATCATGTATTTTCATACCACAATATTCTTTTGGGGATTGTTTATAATCTACTGGATTATGTATTCCAGCTTCTTTAGCATTTTCTAATAAAAATTTGAAATTATCCCAGAACTCACTTTTATGGCCAATTGATTTTGTCATTACATGTGACATCTCATGAATAGCAACGAAAGTCAATGTACTTTCATCAATCAATTCATTATTATTTTGTTTGGACTTACGATTTAAACAAAATGCGATTTTCTCTCCTTTGTTCTCACTATATGCTGTATATGTACTAGTTGGCAATGTTTCCATTACCTTTTTAGGATTGAATCCTTTAGCGAGTCGTTTTACACTATCTTTTTCTGGGTATTTTTCTTTCATATATTCGACAAGTTGTCGGCATTTTTCCGTAACTTTAGCTAATAAATCGGCAGCATCTTGGATTTTTTCACGTTCTCGAACACAATATTTATTACCATCAACAGTTGATACAATACATTTTAATTGAAAATCATTCGAATTTGAGTAATACATATATCCACATACAACCAGTATAAATCCAACAAAAAAATATCCTAAAATATCACTTTTATTCATGGTTACTATATATATTATATGTATTTTATACCAGTGAAGATTTGAAACCGCACCCCTAATGGGTCCTTTATTCAAATCTGTAACTGGTAACTTAGTTGAATATTCATCCGCTGTGCGGATTGAAATCTTCAACGGTGTAACATGTTTGAACACCAATAATAATAATAAAAACAGTCATTTGTTATTATTATGTGAAATCTGTAATTATCTTATAATAGAAAATATTTAACGTGGACCTTGACCAATTTCTAATGGAACACGAGCAAGGTCGGCTTCAATGGTACTTTGGTGCCATGGTCCAACATCGGCTTTTGCGATAATTGGGTCTGAACGTAATTGAAGATTAGCATTACGTAGGGTTTGACCGATAGTATCAATACCAATATGATAACCAGCTTGAAGAAGGTCAGGCATTAAAACATCACCTTGGTTCATTGCTGATGGGTTAAGTTCTCCCCATTGGCTATTTTTATCTTTTGGAAGTAATTCAGAAGGATTAGCTACAGGTTGTAGAGAATAACCGGCGGTTTGTTTTGCGTCCGCAGCAGGAACTACTGATGCTGAACCTTGAACAGGAGCAGGAGCAGATGGTCCGGCAGGAGCACCTGTTTCCATACTATCTTTTACTAAAAGTTTGGAACCGTAATATGAATATAAGGCCCATCCTAAAACAACAAGAATAATAATAAAAAGGATGGTTTCCTTTTTGAATAATTTTGGAAGACCACGAAGTTTGGATTGAATAGCTTTAAACATTCTATTTATATAATCGGTGGATAAAATTATTTTTTATTTTGATTTGTTTTAAAATTGCTAAAATACTTTACATTAGTTTGTGAATACTAATTAGTATTTTCATTCATATCATATTCATCATCACTATCAAAATCTACATCACTATCATCACTATCTGAAATATCTTCGAGCATATATGTATTTTTAATTTTCTTTGCCTCTAAATAAGACGAAAGTGCTAAATCACGGGCTAGTTTGGCTTTTTTTCTGGCTTCTTTATACATTTTATAATAAACATCATTTCTTTGTTTTATTACAATAGTATCCGTATCTGGTAATTCTTCTAAATTAAATTCGATTTCTTCCATCCCATCGATTGTTTTTAACTCGGGTGTTTCATTATCGGTGGGTTCTTGATTCGATGTATCGATATACATTTCAATATTATTGGTTTGTTCTTGTTCGGGTTCTTGTTCTCTTTGTGGTTCTAGGTCTTGTGTTTGAATCATCGTATGTTCTTCTTCTTGAATAGAATTAATAACTATAGATTCTTGTTGTTTTTCAATAGTAGTATTTTCAATATTATCAGGTTCTCGAATGTCAATAGAATTCCCTAAATTATTTTGTTCTATTTTATTATCGATAGTATCGGAAGGTATAGTATTTTTATTCATATCTGTATTTTTTGTTTTGATTAAAGCACGTTCAAATAAATTATCTGGTTTTAGCACCATCATCTGTTTTAGTTCGATATCAATTTGAAAACTACTTGTAGAACAACGGATACCTTGTATTTCTAAAATAGAAATAACATTGGTTTTATCATTAATAGATTCTAAACTCACATCTTTTTCGTTTTCATCATAGATTTTTAGATTCGGTTTTCCTAAAGCATTTGTAACATTAACACGTACAATATAGAATTTACCGGATTTGAATAACTTCAAAGGTGATGTAAAATAGTTCTCAATATCATGTAATTCCATTTCACTATCAAACCAGTTTGCTCTGTTTTTATAGATATATTGGTGACAATGGTTCTCTAAATTCTCCATCCAATTGATAAATTCTTCGTTCTCGTTAGTAAACATCAAATCGATATAGTAACGTTTTCCAGTTTTTATAAAACCTTGTTTTGTTATACATTTAGGTGGTTGTACATAAAGATGATTATTATTTACTAAAAAACGTATAAAATAATTACCACCGCCTATCAAAGTTGGTTTTGTCAATATTAATTTATCAAAATCGAAAGATTTATCGGTATCATATATTTCACTCATCGAATAAGAATGTATTTATAATTTTTGTATAAAATTCTTAGTGAGATATTACGAATATGAATAATACGTTTGAATTTTTTCTAAAATTTATTCGAAATATTTAGAAGCATTTGAGAACATGAAGAATATAAAAGATAGTTGTATTGAATTTTTTAATAGTGAAAATATACGTAAAGAAGTAAAAGAAATAATAAAACCTATCGTGAATATTATTTATAATGAAATTTATGTATATATTTGGTTTATTTGTTTTTATAATGTATTTTTGATTTTTATCATTTTAGCGAATTTGTTTTTATTGTTGAGATTATTGGCGAAAAATAATAGACTCTCAAATATGGAAAATTAAAATATGATAATATTATATAAAATAAATCAATGGCTGAAAATAATAATATTCTACCACAAATAGATGGAGAACAAGTACCAGCGCCAATTACAGTACAACCACCAGCAGCACTAACACCACCAGTACCAGCAGAAACAGAGACTCAAGACGGTGAAAAAACCACTGGTGGAAAACGCAAATTAACCGAATGGAATAAATTTGTTTTAAAGATTTTCCGCGAAAAGCGTAAGACAAATAAAAAGTATAGTTATGGTCAAGCATTAAAAGAAGCATCCGCACTTAAAAAGGCAGGTAAAATGTCCATGAAGAAAGAACCAAAAGCACCAGCTAAAAAATCAGGAAAAAAATCAGGAAAAAAATCAGGTAAAAAAACAATGAAATGTAAAAAAGAATATGTATAAACAAATGTATAAACATTTATAAAAATATATAATATTAGTAAAAACTAATATTATGTCAAACGAAAACCAAATTACAAAATCACCAGAAATGGAAAAAAAAGAATTCATTGAAAATGTACAAAAATGGGTTCTCATTGAATCGCAATTAAAAGTAGTAAATGAAAAAACAAAAACAATGCGTAATATGAAATCAGAACTATCTACACAGATTTGTGAATATACAAAAAAAAATTCACTTACCAAAATAGGTATAACAAATGGAGAACTACGAATTTACGAAAAAAAAGAATATTCGCCACTTACGTATGGATATATAGAAACCAATTTAGCAAAAATCATACCCGATAAATCACACGTAGATTATATAATAAAATATTTGAAAGAGAACCGTGAAATAACAAGTTCTCTAGATGTAAAAATAATTACGAATAAAAAATAAACACCATTTACAAATATCTATAAAATATATAATAATATTCAAAATGTCTTTAGTAATACCATCTATTGTTGAACGATATATTTATAATACATTTGATATTGATAATACCGAAAAAATCGTATCGGCAGGTTTTCCTATAGTAAATTTCATAGAAAAGTCGAATGAAGAAAAAATGATATTAGGAGGTAATGGAAAATTAGACAAACACGATAATATATCCATTATTACAAAAGTAGAACAGCTAGAAAACAAGGTAATTCCTATTGGTTTGGTATATAATTATAATATACCTATGAAATGTTCTCAATATACTGATTTAAAAATAAAAGAAAGAAATCCAAAAGAATCAGAAGAGGTTATACATGAGGATATATTTGATAAATTATTATCAAAAGTACGTGTATTGACGAAGGCACAAAAACAAAAAAAATATAAAACTAGAAAACATAAAGAAAATCAAGATGACGAAAAACCAAAGGAAAAATCCAAAACACGAAAACAACTATCTAAAAAAAACGAATAGACTGACAGGATACTGCGATTGAAATATATAGTGTATAAAAATGCTATATATATTTACAAATAATAATCCATACTTTTGTAAGTATTCGGTAGTGAGGATTTAATTTTCCCATTATAATAATACTCGACTTCATTATAATAACGATTTGGGTCATCCATAAAACCAGACTTTCTTCTATAAATAGTCCCGTTTTTGAACTTATTATTTTCCCAATCACCTATAAAATGAATATTACTATTATAATATAATCCGTAACCATTTCTCATGCCATCTTTCCATTTGCCTATATAAGTAAAACCATTATATTTTAATTTACCATGTCCATTAAATTCATCATTTTTGAATTCACCGACATATATTTTAGGTTCGCTATCGAATGGGTCGGTGTTTCGAATATTATTTATACGATCAGCCCATTTCATAATTCCCATACCGTTTCTTTCATTATTTTCCCAGTTACCTATATATTCATCTTCGCCTGTATATTTCATAACACCTTGTCCATTTCGTTCATTATTTTCAATGTCACCATAATATTTTCCATCGGGTAAAATTAATTGAGGTTTATCCATATCAATGTTATCATTATCGGCAATCATATTCAAATTTGTAATTTCTTCATCTTCATCTTCATTATATTCTTTACCGAATTCTATTGTATATTTTTTTGGTTTATAATCACTAGAATTAGAAAAACTACTGAAACCAATACCACCACCAATTAACTTATTTTTTTTGATACTCCGTTTTCTTTTTGATTTCTTTGATTTCTTTGATTTTTTTGATTTTTTTGATTTTTTTGTATTTCTTTTGTAAGACTTTTTGATTTTGCTCCCTCCAAATGTGTTACGACGAGAACCAGTTTTAATAGCATTATATCGATTAAGTATTTTTTGTTCTAATTTTTCAGTATCTAACAAATTTTTTGATTCGAGGGAAGCTATTGTGTTTTTTATTTCTTCCGCTAGTATTTTATCTTCATCAGTTCTATCGCCTATCTTTGTGCCTTGAAAGAATGAAAAAGATTTATCGATATAATTTTTTATATTTTCACTATTTACATTTTCACTATTTACATTTTCACTATTTACATTTTCACTATTTACAATTTCACTATGCAACTTTTTAATGTTCTCTATTAATTCTCTTTTCTTATTATTGTTATCATGATTTACAATTGGTTGTTTAGAAACACTCCTAATCCTCTTAATCGGTGTTTCTAAAATCGGAGTAGTGTCTTTTATATCATCAATAGATTTAAGAGAAATAGTAAGACCAGGTCTAGGTGTAGGTGTAAATTTTCTTTTTGGTTTTTGTACAGGTGACTCTTCGGCCGACATATATATAATATAATTGATATAATATTTTTCTAATATATCAATTTACGTGGATAGATTTCTACCTAAAATTCACTCCATTTGACATTATTGAATGAATTCAATCTCAACATTTTATCACCATTTTGTTTCCAATATTCCACTTTCTTATCCAAAGCCACATCAGCTTCGCTTTTTGGGAATAAATTCTTTCCTTTATTATTTAATAAGGATAAATCTTGTGGATTTGCCTTTGGTTTTTTACCGTAACAATTAACCCCAAATTTGACATGTGGGTTATGGATATAACCGCCATTTATACCAGGTCTTCCACAATCATTTTTATGTTTTGGAAATTTCTGTAATTCTGTCCAAGTAGCTTTTTGTGTAGGGAAAAACGCCATTTGCCCATCTGACCAACCATAGTTACACCATTCGGCACCGTTTTGATAAGCATCCTCTATTTGCTCGTATGTTGCTAGTTTTGCTCCATAAGAACTACATATTGCCTGTGCGTCTTCGTAAGTATATAAATTATTAGATATATTGAATACTTCGTTTGTATCGACTGGTTTTGGAGCCGGTTTCTCGTCTTTTTTTTCATCTTCTTTTGGGTCGAAAAGCTTTGATAACATATCCGTTATTGAAATACCGAGAACATATTTGAAAAAATTAACAAAAGCAATAACAAGAAATACAATCCATGCTAAACTTTCAATAAAGTAAACAAAAAAAGGTTTTGTTTCTTGAGTCATTGGAATGCGAAATAAATAAAGAATTACATATAACAAAATTATTAAGAAACCAGTTACTAAAATAGAACTAGGTCTATCAATAAATTCTTTTGTATTTTCAAATAAGTCATTAAAAACCGTTTCTTTTTCTTTTTCAGAATAGGTATAGAAAAATAACGCGACTACGATTAAAACCGCTACTAAGATAAAAATATCAAATGTACGACTAACTTTGGTTTGAAAATTAGTCGATTCGCCACCCTTATTCAAAAAGAATCCTAAAATGAAATAAACAATAAAATATATCGCTAAAAATAGTATTACTAAAATAATAGTTGATTTATTGAAAATCGCTTTTCCTAATTCATCGATACTTTCATTAGTTTTTTTCGAATCGTCTTTTGCTTTATCTGCTGTCTTTTTTGCTGAATTAATATTACCAGATATATCAGAAGTTATTTTATTGATATTTAAAGAGGCATCGGTGAGTCCTTCGTAGTTATTTTTATCATTATTATTAAAATATTTCAAAAAACTAAACATGTATTTATAAAACTAATATATTATACCAAGTTATTTTTTTTACGATAAAATAAACAATAAGCCATAGGAGTAATCATTTGTTCTGGGTTTTCAACGATTTCTACGTTTCTGTCGTTATAATGAGCCCATTTTTTATCAGCGTTTTTTGCGAAAGCAGTATAATGTCCTCCCATTACACCTCCAATATGATTACATATTCCAAATAATTCATATACATGAGAACTAGCATTATAACCACGTACATATTTCGATAAATCCAAATTATCTAGTGGAAAATCAATAAGACTATTAATTTTTTGTGTTCCATCTGGGCTAAATCGTTTCAACATGATAATCAATACTTTGGGAAAATTCCAGAATGATATTTGTTTAACTACATCTTCTTTTTGTCCAGTTTTTTCATTGAACCAAGCATTATCACCATCTAAAACATCAGGTTTAATAAACATATCAAGACAATCGTATAGATTATTAGCCAAACGGTCGTTATCTAGCATCGGTAAATCAAGTATGAAATAACTTTCAGGTTTCAAAACATGACGTATCTTACCATCTTTTGATATAATTTCTGATACATACAATCCGTAAAAAATATCCATTATTTCGGAATACTCATTTGAATACGTAGTTTTTAATATTTTATAACATTGAACTGCCATAGCATCCACTGAGTTTTTTACTTTACCTTTTATTCTTATATTCACTTTTCTCGAAATACTATTATGCAAACAATCCATGAAAAATAATAGAAATTCTGGCATATCATTTTGAGCCCAGCCTGTGAAAATATCTTTTTTCTTCTCAATTGCGATTTTATGAACGTTATGAACGAATTTTGTTGGTGTTACTACACAATTACAACTCCACATTGCTTTACGTAAATCATTCCATTCTTTCAACATATTTGAGTCACATATATTTGTTTTAATGCTATTAATATACTTTTCACTATCTAAAAAAGCATGTAATTCATATGTATGATTTATTACTTGTAAGCAAGAGTTCAAAAAACAAGTATTACCTAAGTTTTCTAATCCAGACAATCCTTTTCCTTGATATTTTGATAAGTCCATTTGTAAAATATTAATTTATGTATAATAATATATAGATAAATCGCTTTATATTATATTTAAACATGGATAATAATGAAAATATTTTATCATCTAATGAATTAGTAAATGCTACCTCGAATGAAGTTTTATTTGAGAGAATTATCGAGAATATAATTAATAATTATGTAGATAACAGCCAACAAACCCAACCTATAAATGAACAGCAAAACATCCATAGACAGACAAATAACCAACAATATGTAGAGAACATGTCAATGATACATGCTCTTCGAGATGTATTAGTCGGTTATAATACAAATATGCGTGAGTATCAAGAAAACATAAGGAATTTTTTAAATATTATACATACAACACAACTATCTGAAAATACACAGAATCAATATTTTTCACAACCACAATCACAACCACAACCAGAATCCCACCCACCACAACAAACATATTCAGGACCACCCCAACAAACACAACAAAGACAACCACCCCAAAACCGTACAGGTAGAACTACTATGTATAATATAAGACAATCTAGAAATAGACTATTCGCATCGCCTTCAAATAATAGAACATCTTTTACATTAAGACCGATTCAAACCACTCCAAGAAATCCTATGAATAATCGACCAATTGTTTCTGAAAACCAACAACAGCAACAGCAACAGCAACAGCAACAGCAACATCATCCGCAACATCAACAACAACCACAACAACAAACACAACAAATACCAAGTATAATTAGTAGTATTTTAAATAATGATGCTAGTATTTTATTCTCAGACCGCCCTATTATTAATAGACTAGGTAGAACTTTTTTTAATAATTTACGAGATGTTGTAGTATATCCATCTCAAGCACAAATTACAAATGCTACTAGAAATATTGAATTTTCTGATAGTTCAGCCAATATGAATACATCATGCCCAATTACATTAGATGAGTTTCAAAATGGTGATATTGTTCGACAAATTATACCATGTGGTCATATTTTCCAAGAACCCGCATTGAGAAATTGGTTTACACGTAATGTACGATGTCCAGTTTGTCGATATGATATTCGTGATTACATTCAACAGCCATCTAGTGACAGAGGCAGTGATAGTGATAGTGATAGTTACAATGTCGACCATAATATAGGAAATCTATCATCTATATCTGGTTCTCAGAGAACTAATGATACTGCTGATAATGTGAATAGAATCGTAAATAATATTATAAATAATACGTCGAGAACATTAGACGAAATGTTGAACTCCTATATGAATAATTATATCGATGCCGATACAAATCCCAATCCCAATCCCAATCCTAATGCTGATGCTGATACTGATTCCATTACTGATATATCCAATAATTTAATATATCGCATAGAAATACCACTTTATTATCATGAATATTACGACGCATCTGATAATTATTTAGGTATGGGTGATTTGTTACCAGAGTACGAATAATTTTTAGATAACAAATATATTTATTATTCAATATATTTGTTATATACATTTAGAAAGCCCATGTTATAGCAGCATATGTTTTCTTTGTAGAATTTGATTTTGTGGGAGGATTAATTTCATTCGAAAAATGATAATTAGTCTCATTTTTCTTTATGGACGTTCAATGAAAATGTCATTAGAAATCGTAATATTATATGTAAATTATAACGTATATTCGCCTACTTTTATAATATCTTGATACAATGTTTTATACTCTTCTGTATTTGGGTCTATTTTACGTAGCTTTTCCATTTTTTCTAATACCGTACCTTCAAAATATATATCATTTTTGAAAATAGATTGTAATTCTGGACTTTTCATAATCATATGATATAGTTTGTTCTTTTTTTCTAAATTCGTATACAAAATAGTATTTTTGAGAGGATATAACAATGGTTTCATTAAAGGAAATGGATAATTTTCTATTATCAAATTCATTTTATACTCTAAATCGTTCAACAAATAATTCAAACATTCATCTCTTAAAAATATGGTTGTATCATTTGGATGCTGATGCTGAGAATAATACCATAATACACTATAAGACAAATATAAATTAGATAAAATATCAGACATATTTCCAGATATCATTTGTTTTGATTTTATTTTTCCACCCATTAAAGCTATAAAATTTGATAATAAACTGAATTTCAATGTTGCTATATCTAATCTATGTTGATATGAGTTATTATTAATAAATGGTATAGAATTAAGTGAATTATTTTTAATCAATTCAAGATAATTGAGAACAATACCATAAATCAATTTATCTAAATTATTCTTGAATTCGACCAAATTGTTTTCTTGAATACTTTGGAAAATAGGGAATATATATGGATGACTTTTATTAAGTCCTTGGCCAAATATAATGAGACCTCTTGTCAATGTATTTGAACCTTCTACCGTAATCCCAACAGGTGAAGCATTATAAAATTTAGTAAAAAAATTATTTTCTCCAACACATATACCACTACCCGCATAAATATCCATGCCATTAGTTAAAATAGTTCTAGCTCTTTCTGTCGTTTGTTGTTTCATAATAGCAGTAATAACAGACGGTGTGGAACCAGTATCTAAAATATGATTTGTGAAATGTACAGATGTATGTATAATCCATGTATTCAAATACATGTCTATGAATTTTTCTCTAACTGCTTCCATATTACCAATATTCATATTGAATTGCTTACGGATGTTTATATAATTCAGTATTGATTGAGTAACGAATTTAGACGAACCATTCGCAGTAGCTGGTAAGCTAACACCGCGCCCAACAGCAAGACATTCCATCAACATTTTCCATCCTTCGCCGATTTTATCTTCACCACCTATTATTTGAGAAGGGTCAATATATATTGTTCCTTTGATTGTTCCGTTCGGAAACCCAGCATTGTTTGGATTATGATATGTAAGATTCATAAGTCCAGGTTGTGAATTTTCAACTAATGCCACGGAGATACCAGATTTTTTATTTTTTAGTATTTTATTTGGGTCTTCTATATTGAATGCTATGCCAATAAGATTCGAAATCGGTGCTAATGTAATATACCGTTTATTAAGTGTTATTTTTATTTTTGGCACTCCATCAATAACTTCAACAATCCCTTTATCTATTTCACCTACGGCGTCACTACCATTATTCGGTCCAGTTAATCCAAAACAAGGTATCATAGTTCCATTTGCTAATTTCGGTAAAAAATAATCCTTTTGTTCTTCGGTTCCATAATGTTGTAATAATTCAGCTGGACCTAACGAATTTGGAACCATAGCCGTTACCGCTAATGATGGATTATATGATGATATTTTTGATAAAATCCTTGATTGAGAAGATATATTCAAACGATTTCCGTTGTATTTTTTATCTATAATCATACTTAAGAAACCATTTTTACCCAATTGTTCCATTATTTTTGTTATATTTTTGTTAGGAAAAATATTTTCTTTACCTACATTCCGCAATAAATTATTTGTTTCATTTTCCATAGGACTTTCATCCGTTTTCAAAATTGATTTGTATAAATTTGTATAATTCACCTTACCCATGAATATTTCTCTATCGATAGATACACCACCTGACTTGAGTGCTATAATTTCTGTTTCTGAAATCTTAGGAATTATACCTTTTACGATATTGAATGCGTATTTGTACATTATAATATTATACTATTATAATATAATTTTATATCTTTTTGTATCTTTTTGTATTTTTCTAATAAAAATAAAACAACACTAAATGAGAAAAATCATTTGATAATAGTATAAAGTACTCATTTATACAGACAGACATATATATATATATGTATATTCAATATTGTTCTGGATAAAGCGACATATTTTTTATTATTTTTTTATGTTTTTGATAATCATTTTCACATTCTTTGCGACTATAACAAGACCTCGCGTTACATAATCTATTAACCAGTTTTTTATTTTGTTGATTTATTAAATCCGTATCGAAAATGTTTTTTTGTATAGCCATTTTACGTTTGAAATATGCGTAATCTTCTATATATGTATCTAATTCATTATCGATATTTTTATCATTGTTATTGACGATTCTATTTATCATCAACTGGTTCTCGATTTCTATTTTTCTTTTTTCGATTTGTGATTTTATTTTCCATCGATTACCATATGGATAAACTGTTGGAGGCCCAGTATCGACTATGGATTTGCTATTTTTTACGCGTTCTAAATGTTGTTCATATAATATTTTTTTATATCCACTCCTTTCCGGTCGTGTTTTTACCATATCGGATAATATTTTCATTATTAGAATATACTATATAATAATGAAAAAAAATATTTATATATATTTATTGAAACTATTTACAGAAACTATTTGATTTGGGTGTCTTATCTTTTACCAAAGAACGATGTAATGGGTTGAATACGATTTTTCTCATTATAGATTCGATTCAATATTTTATCAAATAATAATGTTTTTATTTTCAACGAACAATATTTTTCCTTCTTTTTCATGAATTGTTCCATATCAGGCGTTTCATGTTCTAATTGTTCTATTTCTTTACGATATGTTTTGATAGCAGGTCTTTTATTCTGTATTTCCCAAATTTGTTCTAATGCCAACCCGAATAATTGTTGTAGCGGTTTCATTAATTGATTCGTAATATAATGTGTATAATCGATTTTTAAACCATTCTGTATAATAAATTCAGGGGTTTCTATTTTGTCACCCATTAATGCTTTTGGTTGGTCATTCACAATAAATACGAATTTCATACGGTCACCTGGTTTGGGTTTATTACCAGGGTCTCGTTTTCCTATTCTATCTGCTAGAACCTTATGACCAATTGTATTCGGATTTTTATAATAACCACGCAGGGCTTTTGTTATAGTGAGTTTATCCATTGGTACTTTACTTTCAACTAAATCGACTAATGATTGTTCTAGAAAGTCAATAGCGCTTTTGATGTTGTTTTCTTTCATCAATATATTAAGAATACCACCATATACGTCTTTTAAATAATCACACGAATCACGACGTTTCAACGAAAGCCCCATATATTTCATTTTACCTTTATTCGGGTCCTCTTCATAGAGCATACCGACATATCTCTTCTTTGATAACAATATAAATGGCATCAATGTTTTTTCATAAGATAATTCCATAGGTGGTTTTAACCACTGACTACATAACTTAGCGGCATCTTGTGCGATTTCAATCGTCATTTCTAATGCTGGTTTTCCACGTATTTTTTCGCCAGTTTTGTGATTTTCTAGATTAAATGTAAAGAATACACTATCCGTATTATGAACAATCATATTACCAACGCCAGCAGCAAAGTGATGATTATCAGTTGTTAAATCATATACGAAACCGGTATATTCGATTTCTTGCATTTTTTTAATATTATTACTATATTTTTTCGTCTTGTCAAGCATTATGATAACAGAATTATCTTCTCTTGCCTCAATATGATATTCAAAATGATTTTTACTATTTAGATAATTTATATATTTTGCGGCAGTAATAATATCTTGACAATGATAAATATAAATAGAATCATTTTTTACATATGGATTATGAATACAAATATCTTTTAAACAATTATGTAGAAGAGGAGTTCCAACAGTAACATCTTTTGGTGTAATAGGATTCGCAAATATATCTAATAATGAATGGTCGTCTGTAACATCAACTAATCCTTGATCCGTAGAAATTCTCACCATTTTCTTATGAGGAGCTAGTGTATGTCGAATAACCCTATGTAATTTTGTCCAACCGCTTTCTGACCAACTTTCAACGCCATACAATTCACAGAATTCTTTTTCTTGTTTTCCTTTTTCTTTACAAACAACCCAATTATTATTACCATATTTTTCTGCCAATTGCTCGATTGTAACAATATCAATTATTCCATTTACTTTTACATATACTGGAGTATAATTAGCTACGCTATCACCGTATACATACTCAGCTTTTGTTCTAACTGGCCCGAAACATGCTGTCTCATATACCATATCCCCATAAACTTCTTCAATTATACGTTTAGCATAAATAATCATCATACGACCAGTAGCAGTTGTACAAGCGGCGACATCTTTCTCATAAAATGTTGATGTTCTAGAACCACATTGACCATATAAAGAATTGGCTGTTACCTTATAACCGAGTTGTCTTTTATCTAAAATATTTTGCATAAATGGGTCTTTTTCTGTTTTAATTTTTTTACGAGTATCCGACCTTGCTTTCAATAGTTCTTCCAAAATAGATGGCATAATGGATTTTTGATTATTAGGTAATTGTGCCCATCTACATATCATTTTACCAACTTTGGTTTTTGTAGCAGCAGCGGTTTCCGATTTTCTTAGATATTTATAGGTATCAAAATCAATATCAATATAATGATATCCAGGAATATTATCGTGTAAAAAGTTCCCTTTCGAATCGCGTTCTCCACTAACATTTATTAAATTACCTTTTAAATCATATTCTTTTGACCATACTTTACTATCATGAGAGAAATTTTGACTAATCATGGATGATGGATATAAAGATGAATAATCAACACATGCTACGGGATTATCCATATACATCGAACATTTAGGTGGCAATACAATGGCGCCCTCATATCCATCAGCATCAGTAACTTTATCCAAGTCAGGCATCAACGTATCCTTTTCTCTACATTTTTTAGCTACATAACTAGTGAGTTTTATACCTTGACCACGAAATACTAAGAAACTAATAGGAACACTACAAATACTAGACATCTCAACATATCCAGTAATAACATCGATTTTGTTCATCAAATGATGAACTAGGTTACAATCTTGAATACAGTATTTAGCGACGATAGCACGGTCGCTCGAATTACCATTTGCCAAACGGAAAATATCTTGTGGTGTTACATCATCTTTTGCCATACACCATTTTATGGATTTCGATTTATCGATTTCTTCGTGGCCTCCTATCAAAATAACATTGTATTTATTGGTTACTTCTTTACCCTTTATCGTTTCATTGACTTCCACGCCATTACGAATCTCCAAGACCCTGAATTTCTGTCCATCTTTATAATAATCCGATGTAAAACTACTTAATTCAATATGAATAAAATCACCGGCATGGAGACCCATCAAGTTTTGACTATATAATTCTGTAGCATTACCGAATGTAGGATGTTCAACGCATACGGTTTTCTTTACATCATCACTAATGAATTGTCCGGCTACATCATCTAATTTATAAGATGATAAATTGAAATCACGACGGAAATACGCATACATATCAATCTGTAATCTACCGGTCATATTGAAAAATCGTAAATCATATTCACCACTTGCTATAACTAGTTTTTTATTTTCGATAGTGAGTTCATTTGGAGAATCACGTGGTGAATTAGCACATAGTTCGCCTACTTTTCTAGATAATAATAAGAAATCGTGTTCGCAATGATTTTCTTGTGCTCGACGAAACATGAATTCATAATCAAACCCAAAAATATTATATCCAATGATGATATCAGGATTTTCCTTTTGTATTATTTCAGTCCATTTCATTAGTAAATCGGTTTCCGTTTCAACACTCTCAATTACAGCGCCATCTACGTCATCACAACTACCTAAAACTAAACAATGGTTCAAATACGGTTCAGCATCACCATATTTCATAAAGGTAGAACCAATAAATGTTACTTTATCACCTTCTAGACGAGGAAATAGGCGGGTTAATACTTCATTTGATATTTGTACTTTTTCATCTCTATCGAATGAATCACTGAGTAATATATCGAATATAGTGGCTTTTTTCTCGATTTTTGTTTTTTTTTTATATTTATTATGTGAATATGCTACAGCGTCAACACCAGATGTATTCGCAACCATTGCGGATTCGTTATCTGCTAATCCATCATTTCCTTCTGATTCTATTGCTGCTTGTTGAAATTCTTTCATTTGTTCGAAAATAGAATCAATCGTCAATAGGTTGGAATTATCCTCTTCTGTGTTTGATTTTTTGGCTTTTTCCAATGATTCTTCTTTTAATATTTTTATCATTGATTTTACACGTTCTTTGGGTGGAGGATTTTTTGGATATACTAAATCTACATCATCAAAACTATCAAATCCAAATCCAGTCATAATGACTTTCTGTAGTAATAATTTGGCTTTATCTAGGTCCATGAATTGTGATTGTCTTATAAACGCATCGACCAAGTTAGTCGCTAAACGTTTATAGGTTTTAATAGGTAGGGGGAAATCACCATGACTACTACTAGCTTCAATATCAAAACTACATATTTTATATGGAACTCGTACCTCTTTTTCTGGCATAGGGATAAGTTCTTTTTTTGGACATATATATTCATACTTACAAGTGGTAGTATTATTTGTAGGTTTTGAAACACGATTTGTTTTGAAACATACCCAGCCCGATGGACTGATGTTTTGAATATGGAAATATCTTAAAAGCGGTGGAATATTACTTTCATATAATTCCAATTTGGCACCTTGAAAAATGAAATCGACCTGTTTTCGCTGATTTTCATCGCCAGTTTCACTTTTAACATAAGCATACCAGAAATTTTTCACTTTTCTCATAACAATTGTATTTTTAAATGCGATTCGAATAAATTTGCTTTTCTTACCACCAGAGAATCCATATAATTTATGGTAATCTACGAGCTCGTATGATACGATGGATTCTTTATATCGCTTTTCTAGTTTGGATTGAATTTCTCGAATAAGACAATTCATGTTATATTCCGTCCAATTATCACCGACTTTTATGAAGAAGAATGGTTCATAATCACTAATATATAAACAAGCAGTCTCACCTTTTTCATTGATACCAAACATTTGGATTACGAAAACGCTTTCATCTTTCGCTGAGTATTTACGTTTGTATGGGTCGTCATTAGAACCGTTATCTGAATTAGAATCATTTCCACTTTCATTCTCTTTTTTTGGGACTTCATCGTAAGTATTGAAATCAAATAATCGAAATGATTTTACAACAGCGAGCTTTTTATTCGATGGTTTGGTTTCTGATGTCATTTTGTATTAGTATTGGTTTTATATTTAAATGGATTCGATAAATTATCAATAATATTTATCAATTTTTTGACGGGGTTTTGCCATATTTTTTATAATCATTTTGCCATAAAATATAAATTTTTTGATAGAATTTATACCAGTGAGGATTTGAATCCGCACCCATAAGGGGAGCTCTATTCAAATTGGTAACTGGTAACTTAGTTGAATAATTATCCGAACAGCGGATAATTATTCAACGGTGTATATTTATAATGATTTATAATGATTTTTTTGAACTCTTATGGCTCTTTGAACTCTTTGATTTTTTTGGACTGTTAGGGCTTTTTGGGCTCTTAGGACTGTTTGGACTTTTTGGAGTATTGTATTGATATCCTCCTCGAATACGTTTCAAGAATTCCATTACCATTGATTTCGCTTTATTACCATTATATTCTGTAGGTTCAAGTACTCGTTCTTCCATAATTTCTAATACGTCTTCTGGTTCGCTTTCAGCGAAAACCCATGATTTCATAGATTCAAAATCACGTTTTCCGTTATATGTTTGGATTTTATTATTTTTAATTTTGAAAATAACAGGAAAACTATTTCCTTGTAATCGTTCACCACTGTATTTGTTATTTAATTTATTGATTATTGATTCTTTGTCAGCATCCGTGGATTCAATTTCATGTATCTTTGCTACTTTGCCTTTAAGAAAAATTGTCAAATTTTCCCAATCCTTTTTCATATCTTTACAGTGACCACACCATTCCGCATAAATTAGACCGACAATAATTGGTTTATTTATAGTCTTGTTCTGTTTTTTTGCTGTTTTTCTTGCGGTGCTCTTTTTATGATTTTTCTTTGATTTATGAGAACCTTTTGGCATTTTTGTTACTTATATAATATCGATAGAAAATCTTACTAAATAAAACAATATATTTTTGAGAATTTTCCTCTTTATATATTATAAGTATTCGTATTATAATAAATGAAACCAATAACCCTATTTTTTATTATATTTTTATTAATAACATTTTTATTGGGTATGTATTTATACGCAACATTTTCTTTGAAGACTACCAAATTAGAAACAGTAGAAAGTAAAATCGAAACGTTATCCAATAATTTTTCGAGTGATTCTAAATGCCCAAATTTATTAGTAAGAAAAGGAAAAGTATTGATGTTATATAATAAAAATCAACCAATTGTAGATGGTAAAAATCCTATACCATTTTTTAATATGGACGAATATATAAATTATTTAGAGATACAACGTTCAAAAGGAATAAATTGTCCAGTATTGTTTTTACAACAAGAATCCAATACACAAGGCGAAGATGTATTTAGAATGAGACCGAGTCCATTCGATTTACAAGGTGGATTACCACAAATGGCAAATTTGAGTGAAAATGATAAAAAAATCGTTACGATAAAAGATGCGAATCGTAAAAATTATCCATATAATGCTAATAATTATCCGGGATTTGACCCTACTAGTCAATATGTTGGGGTATATACTAATTTAGACATAATTCATGATAAAACACAAAAAAATGAAATCAGTGATAATCCAATGGACCCTAATTGGGCAGGAACTACATATACACAACAAATGATTGATTCTGGAAAATATTTAGAAAGACATGTTACGCGTCCAGTATTAACCACCCCAAAAACTACTTTTTATCCTAGTATAACAAATTTCCATATGCCCAAAGATATTTTGTAATAGATTTTAGGTGGAAATTATTTATTATTATAATATATATATTTTAATAATAATGTCTCAATCTGATGATAGTGGTTTAAAAGAAATTGAAGAATTAACAGTAGAAGAATTTGATGTTAATGATAATGAATTTAAAAATATGTTGAACGAGATTTTAACACAAAGTATTAATGAAAGTGAAACATTTTCGGCAATAACAACTGCTGTAAATAGCCAACAACTAATTGAAAGCCCGCCAGAAATTGAAAACCAGCAGACTGGGCCTTGGCCACCAGTAGAACAAGAACAAGCAATGACTCAAGAATTTGAAAATAAATTAAATCCACAGATATTTATAGAGATAATAAATAATATTATTACTAAATTAGGCGAAAAATACACTAGTCTTGATTTAAGTTCAAAAATAAAAATAATTTTGTCTAATCCAATGCTACTTGGTGCGTTAATAACATCGTTGGCAGGAACTTTCGGTTATGTTAGAAGTTTTTGGAGCAATCCATTTAATTTATATACTAATATTCTTGGTGGTATATTTGCTTATATTACCACAAATATTTTAACAAACCCAGAAGAATCATCTAATGTTATTGCTTTGTTAGACGCAGATTTTATAAGTAAATATTATGGAAAAGTTCTTGAAATTGAACAAACAAAAGCATCAATTATACAAGGAGACATATTGAATAATTTGGACGAAATAAAAAACAAGGAGGAAGAAAAATCATTAGAAGTTCTAAGAAAAACAAACGAAAATATAATTAAATCAGCTGAAATAAAAAAATCAACAGAAGAATTAATAAAACAGTCTCAAGAAACAAATACAAGAAAAGAGGTTAGAACAGTAATTAATGAAGCGCTTTTATTAAAATCAGGATTAGACATAGTAAAACTTTATAATTTTTTATCTAAGTTATTACCTAAAGATGATAAAGTATCAAAAGATATTGTATCTATTGTATTTGATTCAGCTACAAACTCGGGCCTATTTGGTGAAATAGTAGATGAGATTCTTCAATCAGAAAAAGATGATATGAGTTCTGAAGAACTAGATAACTTATTAAAAGCACTAGAATCAATTGTTAGAGAACATAAAAAAGAAAACCCAAACTTAGCCGCAGGAGGAGGAAGTGACCGACGACGATTAGGAGGAAAACGCAAAACCCACAAAAAATCATCAAAATCAAATAAATCAAAGAAACACCATAAAAAACACCATAAAAAGACCGCCCATAAAAAACGTGGTTCTCGTCGTAAATAAAAAATCATATTTCTATTCCTGATTCCCATCTTCAAAAGAACTCAACAAGAACCGACGAATATTATCACAAACAGCTTTACTTATTTTACGCATTTTACCATTCGATTCTAATACAATCCCATCTAAACAACCAGGATTTTTATTTAATTCTTCTATAAAAGTAGGAAAATTAGAAAACTGTTTCATAATAGCAATCGCAGTAACGGAACTAATCCCTGGTATTTGACATAATATTATTTCACCAATGTTATCTGGTGTAATATTATCCTTTTTCACTTTTTTAACTACCGAACAATAATTCGCCGTAGTTAATACTTTCGCAGGAACATCATTCATCATAATCGTATTTTCGAGAACATTTTCCGTTTGTTTTTGACCATCATTCTCATAATCAATAATACTATTTACAACATTTTTAGCACCATTTCGAGGAGTGCTTGTATAAGGTTGTAAAAAATAATAAGGAAAATGTCCCTTGGTAAATTCGCGGTCTATTTTTTCTGCCATATATAGAATCCATTGTGCGGACTCTGATATATTGGCTGTGCGTTGAATACTAAATCCCTTGAAAAATTGTAAGCTCGTCATAGCTGAATAAATAATTTTACGCTCAACCGGATTATATACTTGTGTCAAATATCCCTCTAATAAATAAAAAACAGAATGTGGATGTATATCAAGCGAATGTGATAGACGATAAGACTGTTCTTCATACCGACCATCTTTGATTGATGCTAATAAATCCATATAAGTTTTACGCTCAATAATCAATAAATCTTTATCCAAATTGGTTTTGAATAAAATATCGCCGATAGGGAGAACTTGTTTTTCGACTTTTACGTCAGTTGGTTTCGTTTGTCTAGATATCAATTCGATACATTTTTCATATAAAGCGGTTTCACGCTCATCAATAATAATACGCATAGCAAATTCAGTAACAATATAATGATGAATATGAAATCATTATATTGTTTTTATGAAAATAATTATAATATTTGAGAACCTAGATAAATCTAGAGAATCTAATTCCAATAATGAATAGCTGCTGGTGATACACCAACTGGTCTAGATTGTCTAGCTAAAGGAAAAAGATTAGTATTTGCCCTTCTCAATGTGCAGCATCTACCATTGATTAAACTACCAGCACCCATACCGATTGATGACCATGAATTACGACCTACTTGATAAGGAAAGCCAGCCTTTTTGTTTCCACCACCAGTATTGTAATTAGTAATACTAGCAATTGAACTTGTTCTTTTGGAGCTACTTAAAACCATTTTTAATATATATACTAACTAAATATTTTTCTCGTTACTAAATTGATAAATTAAAATAATATAAAAAGAATTCATGATAATAAAATAGTATTGTAATATTCATTTTATTTTCAGAATAACATGAATATTGACGAAGATATCCGTGTAGAAAAAAATCAATTCGGCGTAGAAACCTATATTTTTGACCCATATAATTCCCTAAATAAACCTATTACAGAAATAGAAATAAAAGTGATATTAAAAAATTATGGAATTGATGTGCCGATTTATAATATTAATTTATACAAACGAGCTTTTGTTCATCGTTCCTATATAAAACGACCAAACATTGAAAATGAATCCAATAATATAATTATAGTTCCTAAACCAGACGATTGTTTATCGTTATATACTAAATCAAATGAACGTTTAGAATTTGTAGGGGATGGAGTTCTAGAATGTATTACTAAATATTATTTATATCGTCGTTTTCCTAAAGAAAATGAAGGGTTTATGACAGAAAAAAAGATAGCGTTGGTAAAAAACGAATCGATTGGTAAAATGGCATATGAAATGGGATTACATAAATGGTTTATATTATCGAAAAATGCGGAGGCTAAACAAATTCGAACCAATTTAAAAAAATTAGGTTGCTTATTCGAGTCATTTATTGGCGCTTTGTTTTTGGATTTCAATAAAATAAGTATTCATGATGACGATGAATGGTTTAAAAATTTATTCACTACAGGGCCGGGTTTCCAAATGGCTCAGGTTTTTATCGAAAGTGTATTTGAAAAACACGTAGATTGGATTTCATTGATTCGTAATGATGATAATTATAAAAACATTTTACAGGTTAAAATACAGAAGGAATTTAAGGTGACACCTGATTATATAGAAGTAACAGAACAGAATATAGATACAGGATATCATATGGGTGTTTATTTATGTTTAGGACAGAATGTATATAATGTAAGTAAAACGGAAGCAATTCATATTAGTAATTTTAAATCGTATAATGATATACATCAGTATATGTCAAACCATAATAAGGTATTAATATTTTTAGGGGAAGGGCAACATAAAATAAAGAAAAAAGCTGAACAAATCGCATGTGAAATAGCAATACGATTATTACAAGAATTTTAACGACGTAGTATATTTTTTCATAAAATAATGATTTTTATGAAAAAGTGGATAGAATAAAAATAATGTTATTAATATATATAAGTTTTAAATGAAAAAAGGTCCATTTAATCCATTTCTGGCATTGGAAAAAAAAGAAATGTCAAATGAACCAGAACAAATAAAAATAAAATTGAAACCCCAAAAAATAGAAATAGCGAAAGAACCTGTTCTAAAAGACGTAGAAAAAATCGAACCGACCATTGAAAAACCAAATATCGATGTTATTGTACCTGTAGCACCAGTAGCACCAGTAGCACCAGTAACTATTATAGATAAAAGTAAAATTCAAAAAATAAATCGAAATGTTTTTTTAGACCGTTTAAGAAAAGATAATATTTTTGCGGTAAAAGAAGATAAATTACAATTAAAACCTACTATTCCAAATACAATGGATGTGCCTGTTCCATCTCCTGCCATTTCATTTCCAAAAAAAATAGGCGAAAGAATTGTTTTACATGAAAAAAGAACCGAACCTATCGTCGAAACAACTATGATTGATATGAATGAACCAGATAAAGAAGACGTATTCGAAATTCCACCAACACACGAAGAAAGGGATTTTGAACAATTAGTGGAATTAAAAGAACCTGTTGAATTAGAGGAAACCACTATCAATGAAATAATTGAAGAAGAAATCGCAGAAAAGACCAAACCCATTAATGTAAAAAACGAAAAAACCGGAAAGAAAACAGCAAAACCTCGTAAAATAAAAGTGGTAGGAGAAGCAATAGATATCTCAAAACCATTGGATTTAACAACCGCATTAATTCATAATCAAAAAGTTAGTGAAAGATTACCAAAAGAACGAGAACATATAATTATAAAAGCACCTACTTATTATATGAATAATCGTAAAATATATGTTCAAAAATTAACTAATTTATTAAATCCATATTTAAAAGAATTAACGGCAAATGAAGAATCGGTTTCATGTGAGTCACGTTCTCAAAATGATAATTTCGATTTATTAACACATCAAAAAATAGTAAGAGATTATTTAAATTTGTATACACCTTATAGAGGACTTTTGTTATATCATGGCCTAGGTAGTGGCAAAACATGTAGTAGTATTGCTTTGGCAGAAGGTATGAAATCCGATAAACGAGTGTTTGTTTTAACACCAGCAGCATTAAAGATGAATTTTTTCAGTGAAATGAAAAAATGTGGTGACCCATTATATAAGAAAAATCAGGTATGGGAATTTATCGAGGCACATACATCAAAAAATCCGGAATATATAAATATATTATCAAAAGCATTACAATTACCAGTTGATTTTATTATCAAAAAGAGAGGAGCTTGGTTATTAGATATAAAAGCATCTGAACCAAAATATACTGATTTAACGACTGAACAACAATTGGAAATTGATGAACAATTGAATGCTATGATAAGAACCAAATATACTGATATTAATTATAATGGTATGAACATGAAAAAAATGGAATTATTAACCGGTAATTTTACACATAATCCATTTGATAATGCTGTAGTAATCATCGATGAAGCCCATAATTTCGTACGTCTTATAGTAAATAAAATAAAAAAGAAGGATTCGATTTCATATATGTTATATGATTATTTAATGAAAGCGACTAATGCTCGAGTTGTGCTATTAACCGGCACACCTATTATTAATTATCCTAATGAAATAGGTGTTTTATTTAATATATTACGTGGTTATATAAAAACGTGGTCTTTACGTATTTTCGCCAAAACATCTCAACCTCTTAATACAGATACTATTTTGAATATTCTAGATAAAGAAAATTTTCGAACATACGATTATGTAGAATTCAGTGATAATAAATTAACCATTACAAGAAATCCATTTGGTTTTATAAATACTAAAAAATCAGGTCCACTCAAAAAAACAGAGAAACAAAAAACAGAGAAAAAAAGAGAAAAAGTAGATAACCAATCCGAAAAACCAAAAACCGATAAACCAAAACCAAAAAATACAACAAAAAAACAATTTGGAGGAGCAGGTGATGTATTTGAACGATATAATGGTGTTCACTTAGACGAAAATGGTAATATGAGCGATACTGAATTTATTGATAAAATAGTAACCATATTAAGTAACCCCAAATATAATTTGGATGTTCAACGTGGCTCTGTAGAACTAACTTTATACAAAGCGTTACCAGATGAAAGTGATTCATTTTTATCCATGTTTGTAGATGAAGATACAGGAAATGCTAAGAATATTAACTTATTCCAACGTCGTATATTAGGTCTTACGTCTTATTTCAGAAGTGCGCAAGAACAGTTATTGCCAAGTTATGTAAAAACTGAAAATGGGGATATTTACCATGTAGTGAAAACAGATATGAGCCCACAACAATTCGGTATTTATGAAAAAATTAGAAAACAAGAGGCTGACCGAGAGAAAAAGGCAAATAAAAACAAACGAAGAAAAGCCGGAAAAGATGAAGAAATGTATAATATATCATCGACATATCGTATTTTCTCAAGAGCAGCATGTAATTTTACATTCCCTCCATCCATAGAACGTCCTGTTCCAAATTTGAAAGAAAATCAAGAATTGAAAGAAACCGATTTTGACGCTATTCCAAAAGAACAAATGTCGATGGTTGATGATTATGAATTGCCAGATGAAGAACAGGTCGAAAATGAAGAAAACGTATTAAATGAACAAGAAATGACTACCTATGTTAAGCGTATAGAAAAGGCATTGAAAGATGTAAGTCAAATAAATGAAGAAACAAATGAAAGTAGATATTTATCAAAATCCGCCTTACCAATGATTAGTCCAAAGTTCTCGAAAATATTAGAAAATCTATCCGACCCAGAGAATGAAGGTCTACATTTATTATATAGTCATTTCCGTACTATTGAAGGAATCGGTATTATGAAATTAATATTAGAAGCAAACGGTTTCGCTGAATTCAAAATAACTAAAAACAACGACTTATGGGTAATCATTGAAAAAGATGAAGATGTAAATAAACCGAAATTTGTTCTCTATACTGGTACTGAAACTGCGGAAGAAAAAGAGATTATTCGTAATATCTATAATGGTATGTGGGATTTCGTGCCATTGAGTATCGCAACAAAATTACGCGAACGTTCTGAAAATAATATGTATGGCGAGGCAATTAAAATTATTATGATTACATCGTCTGGTGCGGAAGGAATTAATCTTAGAAATACACGATTTGTTCATATTGTTGAACCTTATTGGAATATGGTCCGTATTGAACAAGTTATTGGTCGTGCTCGTCGTATATGTAGTCATCAAGACTTACCAGTCGCTATGCGAAATGTAAAAGTATTTTTATATCTTACACAAATGAGCGAACAACAAAAGACCGATGAGAAAAATATTGAAATTCGTATTCGGGATTTGAGTAGAATTGATAAAAAAACACCGGTAACTACTGATGAAACTCTATTTGAAATTGCTACTTTGAAAGAAAAAATCAATAACCAGATTTTACAAGCAGTGAAAGAAACAGCGGTTGATTGTAGTTTATATTCACTACTCACATCAAATAACAAAGATAGCAAAGAAGAACAATTAGTATGTTATGGTTTTGGCAAAATAGAATCCAATCAATTTTCATCCTATCCATCATTAGAAAAAGATAGAGATGAAAAAAGTGGGTTAGATGTTGCTCCTGTTATGTGGGCGGCAATAGACGTCGAAATAAATGGTGAAAAATATGCTTTAAATGAGGATACAAATGAATTATATAATTTTAAAAGTTACGAAAAAGCAGTAACAAGTGGTAGTTCTAGCGGGTTAATTAAGATTGGTGTTTTGAAATATCAAAAAGGTAAATATGAAATTATACGTGACGAATAATAATTTCAATCAAATATTATAATATACACGATATATCATAATATTACGAATTTATAATGGATAACCATGAGTTCCCACTTCATGTGTATTACTTTTTTCAAATTGAGTTCCATTTATTCCGCACATATGATCAAATTTACGAACAATTGAAGCATATTCATGTTCAATTTCACCATTTATAACATTTATTTTACCATATAAATTACACCTACCTAAATGATTTCCATAGTCATATTTATCGCCATATAATGTAGGTAAAAAATGACGACAATCTTTACATAATTTTATACTTTTATAATTATTTGTTTTATCGAGTGGAATAATTGCTGCTAAACCAAGATTAAAAAATAAAAAAACCGAAACCGAAAACGAAACCGAAACCAATAAATTCATTTATAAAATATTATACATAAAACTATTTATATGGTTTTTCAAAATATTTTTGTTTTAGGGTTTTTCTAACTATATATCAGTAATGTTAATAAAGATACCTGGTGAAAATCCTTTGAATATTCCACAACGATATGTTCCTAAAAATATATCTCGTAAGGATAAAAAAAAACAATTCCTGAATTTAAAAAAGTCTCGAAGATTATATAAAAAGGGTAAGTATTTCCAACGTCCTAAAATAGATTCATTTCATTCTAAACCTTCTCATCATTTAGACAATGCTAGAAAAATATATAAAACCGAAAATATTTCACCATCTCGAGAACTTGCTATCAAAACCAAATGTTCTCGTAAAGGATTGGAAAAAATAGTAAATAAAGGGCGTGGAGCATATTTTTCGAGCGGTTCTCGACCAAATCAAACGGCAGAATCATGGGGAATTGCCCGTTTAGCTAGTGCTATTGCTGGGGGAAATGCTAGCATCGTTGATTACTATATTTTACACTCTGAATGTAAGCCAGAAAGTAAGGCATTACGTTTGGCAACAAAGACATGTAAGAAACAAGGAAAATGTCTAAAATATACTAGAAAGAATAAATAAAACCTCAAAATATAATTTATTAAACAAAAATATAAAAACAAACGCACAATTTATTTATAATTCCATAATTTTGCTAAATGAACGAAGAAAATAATGTATTAACTATTAAAACTGTTCAAATACAGCCCATTCGAAATATGATTACAGCTATTAAAGATATTCTCACAGATGCTACAATCACATATACGAAAGATGGTATGAAAATAATCAATTTTGATAAAACACATACAATATTAGTAAATATAATTTTGAATTCTCATAAATTCGAGCAATACAATTGTAAGCCGGATAAAATTATCGTTTGTGCGAATACATTACATTTATTTAAAGTCATTTCTACCATGTCGAATGATGATACGCTTTCTATGTATATTGACCAATCTGATTATCATGATGGTATCGTATCTCATCTTGGACTACAATACGATAATGGAGATATTAAACAATGTTATAGTCAAAAATTACGTTTGATTGAGCCAGATATGGAGGAGTTAGTAGTACCAGATGTTGAATATTCAACTGTAATCAATTTACCTACATCTGATTTCCAAAAAATTATTCGTGATTTGAATGGCATTTCAGACCGTATTGAAATAAAATCGGTAGGTAATGATTTGATTTTTTCTTGTGAAGGAAATTTCGCCAGTTCTAAAATTTTCCGTTCTGAATCGGATGGAAATATGGAATTTCTACAGAAATCCGATGCTTCTGTAATTATTCAAGGTGAATTTTCCCTAAAGTCTTTATCGCATTTTATCAAATGTACTCCTTTATGTAGTCATTTGGAAATGTATCTTGGTAATGATTTACCTCTCATTGTGAAATATGATGTAGCATCATTAGGAGAAATCAAATTATGTTTGGCACCGTTACCACCAGCATAATAATACTATAGGTCAATATTGATAATAATATCAATATAGAACTTTATCCTGATAACAAATTAGATATTTCAATAAAAATTTTGATTATATATTCTACTTGTAAATCATTTATATCTTTATGTAATACGATGCGTATAACTTTTGGTGACCAAGCGCTAACACGTATTCCTTTTTCTCTAAAAAGTGAAGCGACCTCACTAGATATAGATTCCTCTTTCCAAGACTTATCATAAGATAGAATATCGATAAAAATAATATTAGTTACTACATTGTATTTTATACGAAAAGAATCTAATTGACTAATAGAATCCGCTATTAATTTACATTTATTATGGTCATGTAAAAGAATTCCATCATTGAAATTTTTTAAAGCAATTAATCCCATAGCACCGATTACTCCAACTTGTCTCATACCACCACCCAATACTTTTCGAATACGTTTTGCTTTTTGAATTAATTCAGTTGGTCCAATTAATAACGAGCCAATTGGTGCACCAAGACCTTTTGATAAACAAACAGTTAGGGAATCAACCATTTCACCGATTTCATGTGGCGGTTTATTCATATAGGTCAATGCGTTCCATATTCTCGCACCATCTAAATGGATAGGAATATTTTTGTCTAAAGATAACATTTTTAAATTTTGTAAAAATTCTAATGGTAATACTTGTCCGCCACAAGCATTATGTGTATTTTCAATACAAATCAGTGATGTAATTGGCTCGTGAATATCATCATCTCTGATACTGAGATTGATAGTTTCGATATCAATCGAACCATCTGATAAATTAGGAACGGTTCTTAAAGAAACACCACCGAATTGTGACGCACCACATTGTTCGTATAAAAAAATATGACTTTTATCTCCAACTATAATTTCAGAACTACGTTTTGGACACCAAGATAATATAGCAGCCAAGTTACTCATAGTTCCTGATGGGAAAAATAAAGCGGACTCCTTATTGAATAATTTGGCGGCTGTTTCTTGTAACTCATTTATAGTAGGGTCTTCACCATAAACATCATCTCCTACTGAACAATGTAGAACGGATTGTCGCATTTCATCACTTGGCTGTGTTACAGTATCACTGCGTAAATCAATATTATACATTATATAAATTTATATAGTATATATACGGTTAATTCTTTATATAAATATAAATAAAATCAAGAATTTTTTGTAACTTCATTAATTTTTCGAATGGTCATGCGTTTATTCTCTAAACAATTTTCTATTTTATCCTTTACAAACGTTAATTTAAGTTCATTCAACCGGTCATTTTCTCGTTTGTTAATATCTTCAATTATTTCTTCTCTGTTTAATTTTCGATTAACATTGCCATAAGAATCGATAGAATTTGATTCAACATCATAATAAACAGGACGTTTCGACATAGCTTTATAATGCGCCAAATTCGATTTTTTACTATATCTATCTAACGCTAATTTATATTTATCATTCTTTTCTTTTATTTCTTCGTCGTCCAAATAAACAGTCTGTCCTGAAATATCATATAAAAAATATTCTTTTGTGTTTATATTCCAAGGATTACGTTTGCGACCAGTATCAGGGCTTAATCCATCTAAATACCAAAATCTATCACTTTTATTTATTCTTTTCAGGTTATCTTCAAAGAAACAATGAAAACATATGTAAATCAATTCCGTAAAATAATTTACGTTCTCAATACTTTCTTTTTGTGAATATTTATTGATTTCTTCTTGTAAAATTTTATATTCAATTAGTTTCATTTTCAAATCACTTTCGCAAGATAATGGCATATAATAAATCTCTTCGAATTTCGCACCAAATTCATCGTATTTTTTAGAGGATTCATAATTCAAAAGGGCTTTTTCTTTCAATTTGAAAAAAGTATTTATGATGGAAAGCAAAAAAGATACAAATAACATTATGAATAATTGCTTTTCGGTTAAATATGTAGTTTGTGTTCCGGTTTGTCCAGCAGTTAAAGCTGTGAAAAGGGTAATTGTAAAATTAATTGGTGTTGATATATAATTCCAAAAAGCGGCACTTATGTATTTTTTCCATGCTTGAGTACCAATTCTTAAATTAAGACTACCTTGTAATGTAAGCATAATACCCCAATCTGGTGAATAGTTATTTATTCGATTATTACTAGAATCTATTATTTTATTATAACTGGAATCCATTGACGTTTTTATTATATATCACATAGAATTAATATATCGAGGTTTTTCATATTGTTACTATTTTCCCATTATAAATACTTACTGTACCCACAGGTGTAGATTTTTGAACATATTGTATTCTAGTATAAACAATAGGGACATTCTTAGATGATTTATATCTGGATTGCTCTTTACATATTACAGCACCTTGTTTTATAATATCTCGTAATTGTTTTTTATCTAAAGAAATTTCTAAATCGTGTATACAAGCTACAACGTGTGCGGAAGAGTCACCATGAATATGAAACCAAATATCATTATCTTTTGACGCATCAATTAAATCAAAATTATCTTGAGCATCTCTACCTTTTTTGTATACAATAGTTTCTTTAACGGATGGAATATAACGGGTGAACATTTTCATATAGTTTTGGTTCTTTATATTTTGTTAATATATTTCTTGATATATTTATTCAATTTTTTCTATAATAACAATTTTTTCTATAATAAAATATATATACAATTATTGTATTCAATGCCTTCCGCCGATTCCGCTCAACCAATAAAAGAAAATCAATCTTTAGCCTCTTATAACAAATGGAAATATACTCTTTATACAACAATAATAGTATTGTTGATATTCAATCCATTCACATACAAACTTGTCAATTCACTATTATCTGGCCTTTTAGGTAAAATTGCTGGTAGCGATGGATGCCCTACATTATTAGGGTTTGTCGTTCATGCTATAGTATTTACTTTGATAGTCCGTCTCATCATGGATTTGAATATCTGAATAATATAAAAATCTATTTTATTGATAATAAAACTGATTTATTATCAATCGTAAGTTTTCAGTTGTCTAAAATTCAGGTTCATGTTTCTTAAATAAACACCCTTGTTTCGATAAATTTGGGATATTACAAATTATATTTGGGTCTTGATAATTAGACGTATCTAACCAAATTTTGACAATACAAAAATTCTTTTTTGGTGAAATCGTAATTCCATTGATATGTTTATTGTATTTTTTTTCTATACATAATGTTTCGCCACATAAAGCATAATATAAATTACGCCAAACATCTGGCACTACTTTATTGCTTACTTTAAATGAGAAACACCCACCATTACGATTTCGTGGGTCTTCCCACATGGGCGTAACCCCAACCCTCATAACAAATAACATACAGTTCTTGATAATATTATCATTTACTGTTTCATTTAACGAAATCACTTTTTCAACAGTATCAATATCCTTCATAATAACCGTATAACTGGATAACTCCCAGTTCTTATCGTGTGGTAAATGAAAATAATAATTCCATTTATCATTCAAAGAATGTTGTGGGGTAGGAATACTCACTGCATCCATTGTGATTACGCCCGTATATTATAATTAGAAAATTCTTTATATAGTTTCGATAATTATTTTTAAGTTTTGTAGTTTTTAGTTGTCATTATTTGTATCGGAATTAGCATTAGTTGTTTGATTACTAGTATTTGAAACAACTTTATAGGATGCTTTATGTAAAAATATATGTTGATTACTAGTTAGTTCAAAAGAATGAATGTTTTCGTCTAAAATTTTTATTTTATAATTCATATCAAATACAAATGCTTTTGATTGATATTTCAAACATCTTAATATAAAAAGTGGCGAAAGAATCTCGTTATTCGCATAATAGACGTTTTTATCCAGTTCTAAAAATATTCCATAAGTCATTCTTGGATGAGTATATTCCACTGTTAAAAACTTAGTTTTACATGGAATCAATGGTAATGTTACTGGGTCATTTTCATCGTTTTCTTTATAAAAAGTATAATGGATATATTGTTCTTCAAATTTCATAGTAATTAAACTTTCAACTATTGATTTATTGTTATAAGCGATTGATTTTGCGCAATCACATGCTTCTTTGAAACTATTGATAAAAAAAGAATCATAACTATCATTATCGCTTATTATATACATATTCATCATATCGTATTTTTCAACGAATGTATATGGTTCTCCTTCGAAACGGGTTGTATCTCGTTTCAATAAAATACTTGTATTAACCCAATTCGATGCCATTGGTTCTATATGTTGGTCAACCATCATCGCCATGAAAAATCGAAATAAATAACATACATTATCGACAAAATCTGTAATTATCGGATGAAAATTATAGAATTCTGACCAATATTTTTTTACGGTTTCAATAAATCTACTATAGAATATTATTATATTGAGCGCAACATCATTATAGTCTATATTTTTTAAATACATATACATATTTTTAAAACTATTGAAAATTATCATTGTGCCTAATTGACATGTCATGAGCATAATATTATTAATTTTGGAAAAAAAATCAGCCATTTCTATTTATTAATACAAAAAAGTTTTTATATTTGTTTTATTTATTATTTTACGAACATTATTGAACGTTATTCAATTATTAGCTTCACATCAATCGAATTACAAAAACTTTCTATTTTTTGTATATTATGTTTATATAGACTATCTTTTGGAAGCGTATAATGACTTCCTGGCGGTATATGCATGCCAGCATACATTAATTTATCGGACCCGGGTTTCTTTAATGTTATCTTATCGAAGGACAACCATAATCCCTCGAGTTGTTGCATATGAATTTCTTTCAATTTTGGTAATGACGTTAATAATGGTAAAATGATACAAGTTTCTTGTAAATGGTATTTTTTTATTTCTTCGTTGGATATTTTCGTAATTTCTGTTGATACGAAAACTGGAATATCTGTACTTTTTCTATATCCAATCAATACATAATTTTCTTTTGTTTCGATATCAACAATACGATTATCCAATTGTTTCAATTGTTTATCAATTATATCTATTTTTTCATTTATCTTTTTTTTGAAAATATTATTATTATTTATTTCACTACATAATAATTCATTCATAATATTTATATGAGATTTTATAGATTCTAATTCGTTATATGTACCAATAATTTGTTGATTTAATTTACTATAATTATTATTGATGATAAAATCGATATTATCCAATTCATTATTAAATGTTTCACTTATTAAATTATCACATTTCGCTAATTTGTTATTTATTTCGGTTATTTTATTTTCCATATTTTCATAATAAGTATTTTTATTATAATGTATTTTTCCAATAATATATCCAATTAGTAATGGTAGAACAATCGGGGATAATAACATAATATTTACTTTTAATATATCAATTAATTCAATAACAAATTCTTGTAATAATATAAAATAAAATTCAAATTTTTCATAGTTTTCAATAGCGATTAATGTATAATTATATGACATTCTTGTATAATTTAATGATTATAATAAATGATTTCAAAATGTTCAATTTTTTATGTATTTTCAAAATATATAAAAATAACTAGCTATAAATATAATATAAATATAATATATCATACATGAAAAAAATACCAGTTGGATTATTTATTTTCCATAGGGATTTTAGATTATTTGATAATATCGGATTAATAAATGCTAGTCAAGAATGTGAAAAATTATATACTTGTTTTATCTTTACACCTGACCAAGTTGGTAAGTCAAATGATTATCGCTCACAAAACTCCATACAATTTATGATAGAATCTTTAACCGAATTATCAAGTGATATTAAAAAAAATGGTGGAGAACTTATGACTTTTTATGGAGAACAAACAATTATATTACGTAATTTGGTACATTTTTTGAATGTAAATGCCATATTTTTTAATAAAGATTATACTCCATATGCTATCGAACGCACAAATCGAACCATTAGTTTATGCGATAAATTATTGATTGAATGTAAATCATATTCTGATTATTATTTATATGAACCGGGTAGTATCAAAACTGGTACAGCACATTCAGGAACGGCATATAAAAAATATACACCATTTTATGATGCGGCAATTGATTTGCCAGTGGAATCCCCAAAATTAAATAAAATATTCAATCTAGCAAAAATTCGAATTTATCCATCTGACCATAAAATTTCATTAAAAGAAGCAATGGAAAAATTCACAAAAATCAATGAAAATATATTAGTACATGGGGGTAGAATCCATGGAAAAAAGAGATTAAAATTGGCACTTCGAGAACAAGTACACTATGATGACACTCGCGATTTCTTTATAAACCGAACCACATTCCTTTCAGCATATATAAAGTTTGGGTGTTTATCTATAAGGGAAGTATATCATTTTTTTAAAAAGTCTTTTGGATTAAAACATGGTTTGATTCGAGAACTTTTATGGCGCGAATTTTTTGCCCATGTTTTATATGCTTATCCAAATGTAGTTGGCAATTCTTATCAAAAAATATATAAAAATCTTAATTGGAGTAAAAATGAAACCAATTTTAATAAATGGAAGAACGGACAAACCGGTTTTCCAATAGTAGATGCTTGTATGAGAGAACTCAATACTACTGGATATATGCATAATAGAGGTAGAATGACAGTTGCTAGTTTTTTGATTAAAACTCTTATGATAGATTGGCGTTGGGGAGAAAAATATTTTGCCCAAAAATTAACTGATTACGATTTGGCGTCGAATAATGGTAATTGGCAAGGTATTAGTGGAACTGGTGTAGATATGAAACCATATTTCCGTGATATGAATCCGTGGATACAAAGTGAAAAATTCGATAAATTAGCTGAATATATTAAAAAATGGGTTCCAGAATTGAATGATGTTGCTCCACAAGACATTCATAGATGGCATGAAATGTGCGAAAATCAAAAATATAAAAATATAAAATATCCAAAACCTATTGTTAATTATGATGAACAAAAACAGAAAATGTTGGAGTTTTACAAAAATACTTAATATAATTATTTTTTGAATCTATAATATTAGGCGAATATTATAGATAATGTTTTATCAAATTCTATTTTTGGTCTTTATCGTCTTACCATTTTTCCATAACTTGTCGTACGCCGCAGATACTCAATGCTATATCGCTCCAGTGAATTCAAATGACCGTAGAAATAATAAAACAACATTACGAATTGTTCAATATAATACTGAATGGTTATTTATAGATTATTATGCTAGTTCTGATTGTCCAGGAAATGGGTGTACATGGAAAAACAGTACTGAAGCTGAAATACATTTATCTTATGTATCAAAAATTATAGCTGATTTAAAACCAGATATCATAAATATATGTGAAATAGAGGGATGTGATGAATTAAATATGTTGAGAACATCGATTTCACATGAATATTTACCTTATTTGATAAAAGGCACTGATACATCTACCGGACAAAACGTAGGTATGTTATCCAAAATAGACCCTCTTATAAATTTATATCGAAGCGACGCACGAGAAACTTATCCAATTTATGGTTCAAAATGTGGTTATTATGGAATACCAAGTACTA
>Ga0214917_10000450_pt1 | contig 53658 bp, 59 predicted proteins | sample LL_1208_BB_MetaG_FD_177983 | JGI IMG/M metagenome (GOLD analysis project Ga0214917, IMG submission 177983) | Freshwater microbial communities from Lake Lanier, Atlanta, Georgia, United States - LL_1208_BB | ecosystem: Environmental > Aquatic > Freshwater > Lake | place: USA: Georgia | collected... | reverse complement strand
AGGCGGATCTTGCAAAACACGCGATTGGTTATGATTATTCTTTTTTTGAATATTTTGACCAGCTTCCTTCTGATTTGAAAATCAAAATCGAAAAACAAACGCAGGCGATGAAACAACAAACGCAGGCTATGAGATGAACGATAAAATCATCAAGCTTCTCAGGCTCGCAGACAGCCCAAACGATCATGAAGCTCTCTCAGCATATCGTCATGCTCGAGCTTTGATGCAAAAAGAAAACATTGATTGGACTTCGTTTTCCTACAACACCGCCCAGGTCAAAACCGACTTAGTAAAGTTGATGCAGCAAAAGCTTCAGCTTCAAAAAGAAGTTTATGATTTACAGGATCAGTTGCAGAAATACACATATGATCTTGAGTCAGCAAAGAAAAGGTACAAGACTGACAAGGAAGTCAATCAAGGGTATTCTGACAAATCCCATGTCGCCAAGCGTGATATTGATGAAGCGTTCGAAAAAATATTTGATTCTTTGAACCGTTTCGGTCCAAAAAAGAATGATTTCATTGAGAGTTTGAAGGATCAATGGGATGAGAAGGGCTGGTTGTCTCCCAAACAAGTAGCCAAGCTAAGGGAGAATTTTATTCGCTATACGGGTTTTGAACCCGCATGGTGATGGTTTGAGCACAACAGCCTTTGATTTTTGAAACTTTTCTTCCTCTGCATGGTGATTGAGCATAATCCAAACTTTGTGGCTGAAGTCAAAACCGCGTCTTTCCATTTCAGTCTCAAAATTTTCATATATGAAATCTTTAGATTTTGTCCCCATGTTGTAACCGTGAGCAAACAGTTGAGCATCTTCGACCTTATTGAAATTGAGGTCGATAATTGACCCTATTTGAATTCTACAAGTCATAATAGTCCTATCTTATTCAAGTCATATTTTTGGTTGTTGCAATGGATTCTAAAATGAACTATACACTCTTTCCATCACCCAATAAAGTTTTTGTTCATTGAATCGTTTTAGGGGAGCGGTTGTGAAAAGAAAGCACCATCGTGCTAAGATTATACAGCACTTAGTTCAGCCCTTCGATTTGCCATTTCCTGGATACGGGAGGAGTTTTCTCTCTTCAGGTTTTTGCGAATCGGATGAATCAACAACAATATTCCGGCGTACCGTCTTTGAGGGGGAAAGCGATGTATGTGAAGTCGAATGTTCTCTGTGTGGTAATCCAGTCATTACCTATAGAGACACGAATTCCATCTCGTCATCGTATTCACCGGAGATTGTCGGATGTCTGATTCAAAGAGGAAAAACCCTTCAGTTCGTAGTGGAAAAGAGTCTTTCTCAGTCAGACTCAAAGACAGTCGCGGGCGTTATACTAAAGTATTTAGCCAGGCACGATTTTACCAAATCGTTTCTAAGAATAAGCGTCTATCTCAGTGGCGTGAGTTCAAGCCTTCTGAGAAAACAGCCACCCAAAAGCGACTTGTTGTTCTTACAAAAATTGAAGTTCACGAACGACAAAAGAGAATCAGAGCTGACAGGTCAAGAGTCAGAAGAACTGGAGCACAGCAGCGAACGAGAAGAGGAAGAGCGCCAGCGCGTGCTACTGGCAGACTCCGCGAAGAAGCTGCTCGTCGAGCAGCCGACATTGTTCATGCACCCAAGTCAAGAAAGAGAAAAGACAAGCTTCAAGCCAACACAGATTTTGCAAAGAACGTCGAAAAGCTCATCAAAGAAGTTGTTGAAAGTGGAAGAGACATCCCTTCGCAAGCAAATCCGCGACTTCTCGATGAAAGACTCATTGTACGATTGAATGAATTGAAAGATTCAGGATTTGTACATGTATCGAGTGTTTCGACGAACGGCAGAAAGACAAAGCTCAAACCCAAGAGGGATAAGCGCGGAAGAATCGTCAAAAAGAGAAATGGCGATCCCGTTATGGTTCAGGCCGAGAGTCCATTCGATGTAGCCAAAGAACAAGGCATTGAGCCGAAGGAGCATCTGTGGACAATTGCAAGGAATTATTTGACGAAGCACTTCGACGACTTGCTGCTCGCGGGAATGAAACAAATGCAGCAGCTTGCAACATTTGGAGTGGTCGTCACTACAAATCTTCCCGGATGGGAGGGCGTTTCAGCCAGTACGAGGTTCGGGGGGACGATCAGCTTCTTTCCGATACCGGACGACTTTCAAGTGAAGAAAGAAGCAATATCAGCGATGACGTATCAGCTGGTGAACTCTCTGGTGAAGACACTCAACAGTGCGACCGAGGGAGAGTACATTCGTGGTTCAGTGACGAGTTCCGGGAAGTCCTATCAAAGATTGATGGCAGTGTCAGGACAGTCACATGGCAAGAAGTGGATAATGATCCCGAACTTCAGATTCGCCTTTACACTCATATCGGGAACGGAGGAGTTTTAAAACTCACCGGCATTCCGACAATTCCAAAGCAATATGAACCTATCGGAATGAATTATTACGGTCTTGATACCGAAGATAATTCACTTGGCAAGACACATTTTTATCAGTTTGCATCTCGTGACGCAGTTTACTTCACAGGTCATTGGGCGGTGATGATGGCTTTCATTGCCCGTAGCGATATGCGCATCAACAAGCAAAAGAATGTGGTATGGGGAACAAACATCGAATATGAGCTTGGCAATATTGTCAAAGGATGGTTTGCAGCTCCTGGCTCAATTGACGTTCAATGGGCCAAAGGACGTTTGACCAAGTACAATATTCTTTATGACGCCAATCATGACTGGAGTCTTCCGGACGACAACACAATCAATATGCCGGTGTGGGACACACTGAATCATTGGCAATTGCGCGTGAGTGATATGGGAAAGATTCTCACTCAGCATCTTGGTTTTGATTTTGGTAAACTTCCATCTGATTTTTACAGCTTCAAATATGCTGCGATGGATGCCATTATCTCTCGTTCTTATGCCTGTATTCAACGCTTGTATTACAGGAACAAGGGTATTCAGCTGAAGTTCACTCCTGGGGCAACCTCGCTTGGTTTCTTTACTGACGGCCATGATTCAAGAGGCCGTGCATTGAACACATACAAGCTTTTCAATTTGAATGAGCAGGATGAGCTTGAGTGGTTATCAGAAGCGAATCGTGGCGGTAGGACAGAAGTTTTCAGTCTCAAGGAGCATAAAGGCAAGGTCGGTTATTTCGACATCAACTCGGCTTATCCTTATGTGATGAAGAACGGAATATTTCCTTTGCCAAAGATTGACCATTGGCGTGAAGGTCATGACAAGATAGAAGCAGTCATCAATAATCCACAGTTTGAAGGGATAGTGGAAGTTGAAGTCGATGCTACGGATGTTTGCGGTGTTGTATCTCATGTTCCTTATTTGGGTACAGTTGACCAAACCTATGGTCGATTTGTTTTTCCGTTGGGTCGCTGGAAAACAAAATACACATTCTTTGAAATAAGAGCCGCACTTCGTTTTGGATATAAATTCAAGTACATTAAAGCCGCTGTTTATATGCAAGCCAAGAGACAGCCATTCGCAAGCTATGTTGATTTTTGTTATTCCATTCGTGATGAAGGAACGCAAAAAGGTGACAAGATTCTTAGAGACATTGGCAAGTCTTTAGGTAACAACTTGTTTGGAAAGTTTGGTCAGCGTTTAAGACCAACAAAACTTGCAGACCCTGCGAATTACAATCTTGAAGACATCAAAAACAATATTCGTCTTGACCAGTATATTTTGATTGAAGAGAACAATGGTTTTGCACGTCACACGAACGTGATTTGGTCTGCATACATTACAGCGATGTGTCGTAATCTTCTCTTTTCACACATCGTCAATTCCATCAGTAAAGGAAACGATATTCTTTACTGTGACACAGATTCTATTTTTATCACTGGCGGAGAATGGCCAGAAAGCCACCAGACACAGCTTGGTGCTTTGAAGCATGAAGGTGATTTGTCTTACTTCAAAGCCATTCTTCCGAAGACGTATATCTATGAGATGGAAGATTCTGGTTCTCGTAAGTATAAGGCAAAAGGGGTTCCTGCTTCCTATTCTGAGAAGTTTATCAACGAAGGACTCGTTGAATACGACAAGCCAATGAAAATAAGAGAAGCTTTGAGAAGAAAAGATTTCAATACAAAGGAACCTGTTGAAGCAGGTGTTCCCGCGATCAATGCCTGGGTGAGAGTGACCAAGGAATTGAAAGGTGATTACACCAAAAGACAGGTGAACAAGGACGGTTCAACAAAAGCTCTATGGTTGGAGGAAGTATGACAAGCTATGTTGCATTTTTCACGATTTGTTTTTGGGTCGCATTCACTTTTTTTATTTTGGCTTTCTTGAGAGGGGGTAAGGGATGACTTCATATGAAGGTATGGAAAAGCAAGAGTTGATTGAAATTTTAGATGCTCGGGATATTGAAATAGAGATACTGAGCGCGTCTATTGCAAGGCTTTTGAAAGAAAATATAAAGCTCAAGCAAGACATTGAATCTGGCAAATATCAAATTATTTTTAAAATGAATGATGATGGAAAGGTGTTGTTGAAAAATGAATGGTGAACAAAAAATTTATGTAGTAAATGTTGATGAGCCTCAGTTGACTGATGTTGAAAGAGGGATGCTTTTAAGAAAGACAATAAAGTTTGGGACCAAAGCTTTGACACCCGATCAAGAGATTGAATTTTATCGTGATGAAATAGAATATCTTTCTTCAGAAGTTAGAAAGCTTGAGATTGAAAACTACGAGCTTAGGCAAAACTTGGAAATGCTCGAACTTCTTATTCAAGACATCAGGATTGGACAAGCGAAAGGAGAAATGAATTGAAGATCGAAAAACCTGGCCAGTATAAGACACGCGAAGGTTCGATTGTTCTTGTTTGGGGTTTCAAGCCGGACTTTATTGCTCCAGATTCTTACGTTGTATTTGGTAGTATGCTCATGAGTGATGGTTCATGGAATGATTTGACATGGACGACAGAAGGTCATTTTACCCAGCTCAGGACGACAGACGACGTTGATAATGATTTGGTTGAATACATTGGTGACTTGAAAGGTTTTTATTCTTCTCCTCACTCGATGGGAGGATTTTTGTGAGTGATACAATTGTTAGAATAAGACCGGTTTTGAACGGCTGGATTCTCGAGATTAAAGTCGATAAAGACCAAACAGACAGATATGTTTTTTCTTATGATGAAGTCCCTGGAGAAGAGCAAGAGGTCAAAGCTTTTGCCGGTCTTTTGAGGACTCTGAATAATCTGGTCGGTCCTTCCACCAGCCGGTACAGCGCACACAGGGTATATGTTGACGTTCAACCTGGCGACAAATACTCGGTTATCTCGCAATCAGAAGAATAATGTTATTCTGGATGCATGGCCAAGGAGGGCAAGCCATGCGTCGATTACCCAAAGACATTCCAGTCGAAACTCCCGTAAAAGTTGAAAAATTTGTATATGTTAACGAGTATTATCATGAGCCTCTTAATCAAATTTCAGAATTGATTGGCTTCCATGTTGCAATATGGCCTAATTATGGAGATGCCTTTCGCGCTCGAGGGAATGCTGGTAGAGTGGGCATCAAATACAAAATCACAATAGAGGAAGTCGAGGATGAAGACGCTGCCTTGCACGGTTTGTGGAGCGGAGTCGTATGAGAAGAAAGAAGGTTCCAAAACAGTTCATATGTGTCCGTATGGCCACCAGAAATCAAGCTCAATAGAAGAATGGAATAGCGCCTACGCCAATAAAGCGATACTCGAGCTTACTGAACGTATTGATACTCTTGAAAAAGAGTTGAATGACGCGCTTCAGTTGCTGCAAAACGAAGAAAACTTCAAAAAGCAGCGAGATGAGGCAAGAATTTTGGTGAGAAGGCTTTTGGACCCTGATTGGAAGGCTGCAGGAATTGAAAAGAAAGCTTTTCAAACAGTCAAAGAATGGGGTCTTGGGGTTATCACCTGAAAGGGGATTATGCCTCTGCATCCTGCGAACGAATATCGTATCAGACACGGTCGTTATGCGAGTGATGATTCCTATGATTCAAATGGTTATTTCCTAGTCCCACACAAATCAGAATATCTTCTTTGCCTTCTTTCGGATTCTGGAGGCTGGGACCATATCAATATCTCTTTGCCGCATAGAACACCAAATTGGGAAGAGATTGAGTTTGTCAGGGATGTTTTCTTTGATGCGGTGGATATTGTGGCGATATTTTCACCGCCGAGGCTTTTTGCTTTTATTTCAAATCCTTTTCATATTCACTTGTGGCGTAAGCAAGGTCATCAGTTCGCTTTGCCAAATCTTTACTTTCAGTAAAAAAGGCTCCCACGCCGCAGGAACACCCTACGGCTACTACCCGGGATACCCGGATAGCGGGAGCCACCATTTTTATCATAATATTTTTAGAGTAAAATAAAAACAGGGCCGGATATAACGTCAAGGATATATCCTTAGCCCTGCAACCCTGCCAGCTACAAGGCTGACAGCCGATTATCTTAAAAACAAAAAGAGTCTGGGGATAGGGGGCCACAGACTCTCAGTTTGAAAATTACACTTTAATCCTGAGACTGTCAAGAACAGTGCTTCCAAGATGAATTGCAAGATCAGTGACTTGCTCGTTTTTGATTTCTTCTGGGATCTTCTGAACGTCCTTGAGAGCTTCCCAGATGGTGATTCTGAATTCTTCTTCAACTGCGAGTCTTCTTGCGATTGTAATAAGGTCAGAGCTTTGAAAGCCGTCCCCCATTTCTTTTGCAAAAAGCTTTCCAAGAAGAATTGCACCTTTGACGAACTCTTTTGTTTCTTTGAGTTTCAAATCAATCTTTGCTTGCTCTGCAGCTGAAATTTCTGGAACTTCAATCAACTCATCCATGAATATCTCCTTTCACATAAAGCTTTTTATTGATTCCCAGGCTTTGAGAATCATTTTGTCATATTCAGCAGGTCCAAACTTTTTATCCAGGTAATTATCCACTTTTCCAGCGACAAATACAATTGATGAACCGATAATCAATCTTATGGTCCAGTATTTTAGAATGCCTATCAGGTATTTTGGTCTTTTTTCAGTGGTCCCCATCTTTTTTCCCAAGCTTCTCTGAGTTTGCTTTTGACCTGTTGATGAGATCCTCTCACAGATGCTGAATCGGTGGCTGTCTTTTCATAGTCACTGGTTGCTTTTTTAATGGCTTCTTCAGCCTTGGCTTTGTCTTCTTTGCTTGCTCCAAAGATGCCAAGTATTTTAAGGATCAGCTCAATTCCAAGTTTAAGAAGTTCCATTATTTCACCTTCACTTCTTCAATTGTTTCATAACCATAAGTTGTAAGTCTATAGACTTTCTTGTCTTTGTTCATGAATTGGTAAGTACAAAAACCACTTTTCAAAGCGATATTGTAGGACGTGCTGATGTAGCCTTGTTTGGGTTCAGGACAGCCTTCACCTGATGCAAAAACTGTTTCTTCATTGAATTCTATGTTTTGAATCAGTTCCTTGCGGCTTTGGCAAAGACCCACACCGGTTGAGTCTATAACTTGCCCATTGCAGGAAAGCTTTGCTTGCAACTCTTCACCGGCAGTGAAATCAATAAGACCAGTGCTTGTTTCACCCTTCTCAGTGATTGCAGTGACTTTCATAAGGCAGCTGTCCATGTTCTCAAGAAACATGACAGGAATGTAATTGTACTTGAAAGGTTTACTTGTATCAGGATAAGCGAAGAATTCTTCTCGGGAGCAGGTTGTCACCATTAATTTGAGTGTACCCTTTGGAAGAACAAAATTTATTGCTTGTGAGCTTTTGCGTGGGAGGACAGCTGTTCCTTGATAAACCGCATTTTCGACGATGAAGGGAAGTGATGCTCTGTTCGTCAAATCATAAGGAATATTTGAATTTGTGATTGGGTTGCTGGTACAACCAAGCAATGACAAGCAAAACAAATAAATCATTTTTCCAACCATATTTTTTCAAGCTCCAATATTTTCTTTGACTCTGATGGATGAAGATACTTGGCAAGCATTGATTTACATTCTGAAAGAGAAATTTGTTCACTGCAAGAAGATATTTCACAAAACAAACGGCTCCTGCGAGATTCACAGAAGCCGGTTTTGGTGAGCTGGTGAAGCAATGATTTTACTTCATTCTTTGATTTGCTTTTTGAGGAAGACAATAAATCCAGGCTCCCCTTGTTGGGTCAATCGGTTGACCTTCATGACCATCTGAACGCTAAAAGGCTCGAATCCTGAATCAAGAAGTTCTTCAAGCTTTGGGTCTGATTCATCAACATTGACGAGAGTCCAAGCGCCAGGTTTTCCCTCTTTCACATCTTTCTCTTTAAAACCTGTGATAAGAGTCATTCCTCGTCTTCCTCGTCATCTTCATCATCCCATTCTTCTTCGTCTTCCCAATCTTCATCATCTTCTTCATCTTCTTCGAATTCTTCTTCATCATCTTCTTCGTCTTCCGGACCAACAGAATCAAAGCGGTACTTGAGTTCATCTTCCGTGTAGAACATATAGGCTCCTTGCCTGATTGTGAAATTGCTTCCAAAAAGCTAAGTGGTTCGGTTTTGGTTGTCAAGGTCTGGCACTTTAACTTGATGATTGTTCCAATTCATCAGCAAGTCTTCTCAAATCCTCAATAAGCAATTTAAGAACTTCTCTACCATTTTCACTTATTTTATGTTCATTCTTTTTGTTCACCCTTGGCATAAGGGCGGGTAATCCTGTTTCTGGATTTTTGTTGCTGAAAACTGCGACTCTTGAATAAGACGTTGTAAGTCCTGCAGGTTTTTTAGCATCATCCTCCGGGTTGAGAAGTCGCGCAACCATCAATCTTAGTTGATTATAGTTTGGTGTAATATTTCTATTGTTCGCATAAGAACAGCAAGCTAAAACCGCAGCACCTGTGCAAGCGTTTCTTATGTCAAAAAACAAATCGTGAAGACTATCGTTTAATTGCTGATTTTTTGTTTTTGATTGAAATGATTTAGTCATGGCTTTTATCCTTCAAGATTTCATCGAAATCTTTTTTGATGTCTGAACTTGGATTTGATTTCTTCCTCCGCCCCGCAGCAGCCCTGCGTTGAAACTCTTCCTTCCCGTATTTTTCTCTGCCTATCCAAGCAGCGAGGGCTTTGGGGTCATCGACGCCCTTGGCCTGGAGTTGTTTGACAAGCTTTTCGTAGGCTGTTGGGTTCTTTTGTTTGAGAATCCAGTTGGCAAGCGCATATGGGTTATCCACATCCTTGCGCTTTTTTAGTTTTTCAACAAGCTTATCAAATTCTTCACGGTCAACACCGGCTGGGGCGGGATTGGATTTTTTACTTTCAATTTTTTCTTCTACTATTTCTTGAACTTTATCTATTTCAGGTATTTTACGGCTAATACCTTTATTTTTCATTTTAATTATTTTTTCTCTATAACTACTTAAAAGCTCAATTATTGATTGTTGGTCTTTTATTTTTTCTTCTTTATCGATTATTTGTTGAATAACTAATTTAATTGAATTTAGATATTGTATCCCATCACTTTCAATAACATAGTATTTACTATCTGACGGTCTTTTTTGTAATAGCGAATAAAGTTCGTTTTCTTTTGCAGGAGATCTTTCATATATAAAATTTAATTTTTTTCTTTTCCATTCGTTAATCATCCTCATAATTTTAACATAAAGACTCATTTCTAATTTATCTTTTGCTGATTCATTTAGACCTTTCCCTGCTTCTGAAATTTCTTGTCCACCCATTAAAATTTCAAAAACGCTTTTTTCTATCAATATTAAAGGAGCGCCTGAATTACCGCTTGCTTTTATTATACTAAGAATAATATATTCAAGAAGTATATCGGAACTGAGTAAAGTCTCACTCAAATAAGGAATATCTTTTTCACTAGGATTTCTTTTTTTGAGACCAAAAAACTTATTTAGCTTTTTAAAATTGGTCTTAATTTCAGAAATTTCTTTTGAAGGATTCGGCTTTCTCACCACATACTCAGCAAGGACCATATGAATTTTCTTCATAAGATCTTGCACTGACTTTTTTATCGACTTATCAACTGATTCACCTTCTTTGATTTGACCGTTTGTTTTGATGCGGATGAGTACGTCATCAAAAGATCTGTCTTCATCAAACGCCATTGTTCCAACAAGGATGTCACCTGTGGTTTCATCAATCCAGGCATCTGTTCCTTTACTTGCTTTGCTGACAACCTTTTGAACGATGGGTAAGTATTCTTCAGATTTTTCGAATGATGAGGTGATTGGGTTTTTCATCTTGCTCTCCATCTTAATCAATTTGCTGTAGTAATGTGGGTCTTCATCCAGGTGGTCTTTGGCAATCTTTGAAGCAATGATAGCATCATCGGTATGCTCAAGTTCTGTTTTGATGCCGAGCTTCAATTCTTCTCTGTCGTAAGCGGAGGCAGGCCGCTCATCAATGCCTCTGGCGATGAGGGAGAGAGGGTTTTGCTTTTTAGCTTCAGCGAGAAATCCTTTTCTTTCGTTAGATCTCAAATCAACTACAGCGTAATTTCCACCTAAAACTAATATATTGTTTTGATATGATGCTTTTTTAACATAAACTTTTTCTATTTCGTTGTCTGAAGACAGCCCAATTGAAATATCAAATCCTGAAAATTTTGGATTCAAATCTTTTGGGCATTGTAAAGTTGTGGATAAGAAATCATGGTTTTGCATGGAAACCAAAAGGTCGGCAACATATTTTCCGTATTCAACGTATTTGCCGTTTCCGTACCCTTTTATCTCTCTAAATGAGTTTGGTTTACCCCATAGACTTCCTTTTTCACCTATGTATTCAACTGTGACACGAGGCTGTCCTTCAGTATCCCTGAGTGAAAAAGCAGAATGAATTTCTTTCAAAATAGGCTCATAATGGTTTGATGCTGTACCAATACAAATACCACCCATTCTGGCGGATTCATTTAAGAGAGCATCCATTGAGTGTAATTGCAGCCATTTGAATCCGTCGGGATATTCTTTGTAGACAGTTTCATCTTCCATTTGGAGTTTTTTTGTTTTAATTTTTTTATTCTTTTCATCCCATTGCCTTACAAGTTCCCACATCTGATCAAATGATATTCTTGAAATGTTGTTTGGATTGGGAAAATCTTCAGACAAAGCGAAATCAATAAAATGATCGAAGTAAATACCGGTTATGTTGTGAAAAACGTCATCAGCCGTTAGACCTGTACCGTATGGAAAATAATAAACCTGTTCGCCTTTTTCCAATGCCTTTTTAAGCCATTCAGGAGTTTTTACTCCTATTTTATTATTTTGTTCAACTTTATTTGCTGGAACTTTACCTAAAAAGTTTTCTGTTGATTCGCTGTTTATGATTCCTTTGACGAAATTTCTCTTGAACCACACGGCTAAATTATCATAAATTTCTGTACCATTCGGATAAAAAGGAAGGTGGTTAAGTGATGTTGCCAATGTTTCAGCGAATTCTTTAATTCTTTCAGGGTTTGTAATATTCCTCGCCGGATTGTTTCTCTTTACTGGATTAGCCTTTTTAATCTTCTTGTACTCCGCCTCTGCCCACTTCCGTCCGGAGTCACCGCCCCAGAGCAACCAGGCGATGTAGCCTTTGCCGGGAATCTTCCCATCCGAGCCGTCTTTATCGAGCCTGTCGTGCTGGTGACGTTGAAAGTAGGAATACATTCGTTTGATGGTCTGGTCGGAGACTGCTTTACCAGAGTAAAGTTGAACTGCTCGGGCAACCCCGACTGCAGTCCCGCCCCGTTTCCATTTTTTATGGAGCATCAGGCCAAGTTTTGCTTCTTTTCTGACTTTGGCAGGGGCGACTCTTGTCATGTTCACTCATCCTTTGATTTGAGGGATGCGTATTGCAATTTTGTGATGGTGTGGTCCATCTTATGCAATCTGTCCCTCAAAGTCCTGACTTCCAGGTCGAGATTGGCGACAAAGTCGCGGTGACTTGTCATTTGCTGGGACATAACTGCCACGTTTTTATCCAGGCTGTTGAAAACAGAGGCCCATGACTCCATACGTTCGAGGCTTTTCTCAATTTCATCAAATTTTTTCTGATTTTCTTGCAATCGGATAAGTGCTTCATGTGAGCTTGATGTAGACTTTTTAAGCTCTCGCCACACGTTTGCAAGAATAAAACTTATAATGGGAATGATGACTGATCCGATTATTTCAGCGAGTGTCATGGGTTTATCCCTTTTTTCGTATTGATTCCAATTTGAAAATTGGTTATATCTTTCTATTGGTATTATGCCTTAATTAAAGGAAATTTGTATGCCGAGAAAAATTGACCCTGAAAAAAGAAAAGAAAAATGGAAAAAGAGCCTGATTAAAGGCAGGCAAGAAGCGCGTTTGAGGCCGACAGCATTGGCCCTTGCACGGCTTCAGCAAGAATATATGCAATGGCAGATTGCAGAAAAGATAGACATGAGTCTTCCTTCATACTGCTCGGTTGAAAGAGGCAAGAGAAACGTCAGGACTCTTCAGGCGAGAATTATTGCCAAGCTTCTCAAGGAAGATTTCAATAAGCTTTTTAGAAGCGTTGAGAAAAACAAATGGATTGCCAGAATGCCTGGTGAGGATTGGCAGTCTGAATTGAAAGTAGTTCAGCAAACAGAACAAACTGAGAAAGGAGAAGTTAAAAATGTCGATTGATAGCCTTCCTTCAGCAGAATTCATTCTTAAATGTAAAGTTGTGGTTAAAGACGTGTCTTATCTGGACGTTCAAAGCAAGTTTGCTGAAAACAGAACAGAAAAGATGGTTTTTCTGATCCCCCAGGAATCGACCATGCGGGATTTCTTTTTTGCCAAGTGGCTTCCTGATTACGGGACAGAAGAAAAGCCTGAAATTGCAATGGTTTTGCCAAGTCCTGTGAATGGTTTTGTCAGAGGCTGTGTTTTGAGACGGGATGCCCGTTGTGAAGAGCATCATATCTTTATTATGACACGCGCCGCCGAAGAGGACTTGAAACCTCTCGACGGTCGGGAGATTATAGCTCATGTACTGCATGAAGATTATGAAGCTGTAACGGACCATACCAAAAACTATGAAGTTCCCGGAATGAAAAAAGTTGATACTGAATCAGTTTTCAGGACGGACCCGAATCTCACGGAGATGTGATGATACCAAGAACGCAGGAAGAGCTGATTTATTTCTTGCGTTCTCTTCTCCATTCAAAACTTGCAGATATCAAGAAAAACCTTCCGATACATATTGAATGGGCCTCGAGTGAGGCATCAATCCTCATCATGTCTTACTTCATGTATGTCAACAACAATAATATTTCCAAGGCCGCCAGGGATCTCAATATAGCAAGAACGACCCTTGCTTATCACATGACAAAGAATCCACACATCAGGCAAGAGATTGAACTTATGATGGCTGAGGACAAGATTGATCTTCAAAGAATAAGAAGAATGAAGACAAACCGTTAGTCTTCTGAGCTTGAACTCAAATATTGAATCAATTCATCTGCGGCTATGACAATCAAACTTACCGGCCAACAAGCACTCAGAATGAAGATGATTCTTGATTTCATGAATGGATAGCAAGTTTCAAAAACCATAAAGAAAAAAACTGATAATGCGACGTAACCAAAAAGAGAAATCAAGTCCATAAAAAAAGAACCCCCCAATGACTATTAAATCATTGGGGAGCCCAGAACAGCAACCGTGGCGTGGCTGTTCCACCACTTTCAGAACTTGACGTTCTTTTTGAAGCCGCCTTTTGATGTCGGAGCAGTCTTGCTGCTTGTCTTGGAGAACGATTTTGTCTCTTCGACTTCGCCTTTGCCGCCCGATGGGAGCAGATAAATGTCAGATGCGATAATCTCGGTCGCGTACTTGGTCGCGCCTTCCTTGTCTTCATACTGACGGGTTTCAAGCTTTCCTTCAATCATCACCAGAGAACCCTTGTTCAAGTATTCTCCACCGATTTCAGCAAGTTTGCCCCAAGCAACCACGCGATGCCATTGTGTCTTCTCTTGAGTTTCACCATCTTTGGTGTACTTTTCAGAAGTCGCAATGTTGAAGTTGGCCACATTTGTACCGTTCTGAGTTGAACGAACTTCAGGATCTCCACCCAAACGGCCAAGCAACTGAACGCGATTCAAACTTTTCATAAAACACCTCATAACTATCCTCTGAAGCTGCACCATGCTGAATCAGGGTGACAAGTTTCTACTTTCATTTTGGAACCGTGTCAACAGAGCGTTGAAAAACAAAAAACAATAATATAATTGAGAAGGTTTTTGAAAATCTCTTTTCAAAATGAAAATAATGGATAAGCTGTGTTTCTTGATGGGTCTATAATGGCTTATCAATGGCCCATTAACGGGTTAAACAATGGACAGTGAAAGGGTTTGCAAATGGCTAGAAAATCATTCTTGGGTGGAAGCGACAATGCTCCTGCACCATTGCCAGATATAGATATTGAAAGCATTTTGAATGAAATTGATGAGGAAAACGCTTTGGAGGATCAAGACCTCCTTGAACCGGCAAAATTGACTTTACCCGAGCCAGCACTCGATCCTGTTGTAACAACAAGCAAAAATTATCAGTCGAAGTGGAAAAATGACCTTCCAAATGACTTCGACATCTTCAGAGATCTCACTGGAGAGTGGCTTGAAAAGAACGCAAAGCAGCCAGTTTATTACGTTATTTATCGTGATTCCAGATCGAATTACGTTGCTGAAAGGTATCCTCCGTATTCGTGGGCAAAACTCCAGCAGGAATTCGGCGCTGGGTATTACATTGTTATTGCAAAGGAGCGTGGCACGAACCGCGTGGTTATCCAACAACCTAGACTTGTTGAAGATTTCAAAGCGGTAGAAAAACAATCAGACGTGAAAAAGGAGCAGGAAGTGAGCGCACACGATATTAGCCGTATTTTGGATGAAAAGCTTTCCGTGTACAGACCAAAAGAACCGCAGACACAGCAGCCCTCCATAACGGAATTGCTGACACTTGTCTTCAGTTTGCAAGAAAAAGCAGTTGCAAGACAACCCCAGAATAATGACTCAGCTCTAATTGGGAATATCATTAGTCTGGTTCAATCCCAAAACGACAAATCAACTCAAACAGCTCAGGAACAGAGCCGGATGATGATTGAGATGTTCACCAAGATGGCTGAAAATACCAATTCAGTCGTGCGTGCCATCAATGAAAATCAGCAAAAAATGTTTGAAAAGATGAATGAGCGCATTGAAACGGTGGTCAAGGAAATAAACAGACCAGCTCAGGCAGCAGGTCTTTCATACAGCCCGCAAGAAATCATTGAAATGCAGCAAAGAGCGCAGCAAACAGGGTTTGAGATGTGGTCACGGCTTGAGACAATGGCTGAATCAAAGGCACGCCAGCGCATTGAAATCATGGAAAGCATCAAGACCGAAGAAATTGAAGAAGCAAAACCAAAGCCTTTGAGTGAAAGGGTTTTTGAATCAATGATTCCTGCTTTGGGAGCTGTCATGACCGGTCTTGCCCGGCAAAACGCGACAGGAGTTCCCGCACAACAGCCAATGAGGCAAGTCCAGGCTCTCCCACAACCAAACAACGTCAGACAAATGCCGCAAAGACCTGTAGGTCAGCCCGTCCAACAACAGGTAAAGCCTCAGCAACCAAAGCCACAGGTAAAACCACCTGTTGAGCAGCCGGTAAAGGTGAAACAAGAAGAGTTTGATGACCTTCCGAGTGTGAATTTTGACGAAGACGATGAGCCTGATTACATGGATAATCCGAAATTCACTGAATACATTCAGATTCTTCAGCCAATCTTGGTTGATGCTTGGGCCGCCAAATCCACTATTGAGGAAACATCAGACAAGCTGTTATCATCACTTCAAGCTCAGGGAGTGAGCCGCGAAGATTTCCTCGATAACGTCAAGTACGATGATGTTGAGGATGCCCTTTCTGACTTTAACCTCGCTCCCGAAGTCTTTACTTGGCTGCGAGGGTTATATGCCAATCTTGAAACTCAAAACAGCGTTTTCCCAGGCAATGGGACTGTCGGATAAGACGGTCCCTAAAAACTCGATCATCAAGCTCCCCAACGGTGAGAAGGGCAACCTCCTCACCGTTGAATTTATGAAAAAGGTCGCCAGAGAGCGTTCCAAAGACCCGATTGTTCGCCAGCTCGCTTGCAATATCATCAAGCAATATCGGGTTCCTTCGATGCACTATGCTCAAGAAGCTTGGGCAATCGGGGATTGGGTCAAAAACAACTTCCGTTATGTTCGTGACACTCGTGGCGTTGAAACCCTGCAAGATCCTTTGACCATGATTGACCAAATTAAAAGAGGAAATGGTCAAGGTGACTGCGATGACCATGCTCTGTTGATTGCGACATTGCTCCTTTCGATTGGCCACTCACCGCGCTTTAAAATCGTCAAATACAACAAGTACGCCCCGTCTTTTGCCCACATTTATGTGGTTTCCTACGAGCGGGACAAGAAAAGCCCTGTCAAAAGGGTTGTCTTGGATGCTATCATGAAGACAAAGCCAACTGGATTTGAAGTTCCACATCAGTACGGTCAAGAAATTCCCGCTTGAAGGAGACAATTATGCGCAACTCAAAATGGGCAATGGGCGATCTTGGAATTACCACCAGGCCGATTTCATTCGCACCTGCCATCAAGTCCAATAAAGAAAAGCTTCTTAAAAAATTCAAGGAAAATCTCGGTGCAAAGGGTTATGGTCCAGCCGAAGCAGCAAAAATGGCAGACAAGGTCAGAGCCGAGGCAAATGCTTTGGCTCTTGAAGTGAACGCCCGTCAGGCAAATGATGATCCTGTGAGAATGGCAAACATTCACACAATGGCTCTCAAAATGAAAATCGCTCAAACCCTCAAATCTGTTCCCGCAAAGCAAATGGCTGGCATGGGTTTTGGTCGTCTCTCGAAAACAAGCCCGATGAAAGTTTCTGTCGCCGACAGCGGCAAAGCCGGTGACACCCATGACGTCAAAAGAAGAGCAAAACAAAGAAGAGCACAAAAAGAATCACAAGTTTATGACATGGAGCTTTACCGCAAAAAGCGTGGAATTTTGAAGGATGATATTCTCAATGAAGCAAAACGTGCTTCGTATATGAATCAGTTCAACGGTCTTGGCTACTACGGAGCATTGGGTCACTATCACGGTGGAATGGGATTCAGCCTTAAAAAAGCAGTGTCATCGGTAAAATCTGTTGCGGCGAAAGTTGCAGCTCCAGTTCAAAAAGCAGCTGCTGTTGTCTCAAAACCAATCGCTCAGGCTGCGAAATATACGGTTGCGAGCACGGTTCGTGCAGCTGAGATTGTTAAAAAAGATCCGATTGGCGCAATCGCCAAAGTAACCGTTGCTGCTCCTTTTACAATTGTTGCAAGCATTGCACCAAAAGGAACAATTGTAGGAGATTATGCGAGAAAGGCCGAATCTGGAACAGTTCAGGCAGTTAAAGTAGCGGCTGATTTTCTTGGAAAAATATTGAGTGGTCTTAAAGACCTTGTATTGAAGGCTCTCTCACCTATCACAAATCTTTTCAAAAAAGCTTTTGATGGAATGAAGAGCGTTATTATCGATAAAGTTGCTGCCAGATTCACAGGAGGCTCAGTCAAAGGATTTGGTTCTCTTCCTGAAGACGAAAAGAAAAAATTGACTGAATTGACTGAAGAATTCGCAAAGAAAAAAGCTCTTGAGGCTGCAGGGGTTCAAACAACCATTTTGGGTGCTGCAGCTACAACCGCAACCGCTACGGCAACTGCTACTGTTACTGCCGCCGCTGCTGCTGGTGGTCCTGCTGCTCCGGCTACCGCTGCTGCAGCTGCCGCTCCTGCTGCTGCATCCGCCGCTGCCGCCGCTACACCTACCGCAACAACTGCAACAACCGTCTATATTACTAAGTTGACCGGTGAAGGCGTTCAAGACATTTCAACAGAATTCGCCAAATACAAAGCTCAAAAGGTTATTCCAAATCCTGTTATCCGTTCTGTTGTAAATGCTGGCATTGATGGAAAGATTCCTACAGATAAAGAATCTGTGAGCAAAATGATTGAGCAACTTCCAGCTCAAGCCCAGCAAAAAGTCGCTCAGGAAATTCAAAGAGCACCTGAAGCGATGAAACAAGAAATTATTAAAAAGACTTTTGTTCCGGCGGAATTCAAGCCAAGCGTTGATTTCCTTCCAAAGGAAGCGAAAGCTCTTGCGGTAGGAAAACCTGCCATTCCTCAATTGGCTATCGCTGAATCCATGCAGAAAGCTTATGCGGCAAATCCCAAGCTTAAAGAACTTTCTCCTCAACAAGCCAAAGAGCAAGCTGCACTTGGAGTTGCTGTTCAGGATGAAATGGCTATCAGTTTTGTAAAAGAAGGCAAGATGAATATGACTGAAGGTCTTGTTGCTTCATCGAAGATTGGTAAGGAACAAGCCATCAAGCAGCTTCCTCCAGAAGTCAGACCACAAGTTGTTGCTGAACTCAAAAAAGAAATGAGCAATACTGAAGTCGCACGCATCGACCAAAAAGTTGCCGATGACAAAGCAAAATCATCTGGCGCAATTCTTACAGCGGCAGCAATCGCAGCAAAAGTTTTGTTGTTTTAATTGAAGGAGGAAATTCAAAATGGCATCAAGTTGGTACAGTGATATTGTTGCAGCTGGAAAACAAGCTGCTTCAGACATTAAAACAGGCGTTCAAACAGCTGCTCAAAAAACAGTGAGCCAAACAGCACAAGCAGCTCAACAAGCAGCGACAAGCGCAATTCAAAAAGGAACGCAAGCTGTCACGTCAAAGATTGGCGTTCAAGCCCCAGCAGCTCCTGCACCTGCACCGATTGTTTCTCCGACTGCTCCTGCTCAGCAGCTTGCTCCTGTGAAAAAAGCAGCATCGAGTCCCGCAACATTTGTTGTTCTTGCCGCATTGGGTTTCGGCGCGTGGTACTTTTTTCTTAGGAAGAAATAATTATGTACTTGGGATATGACGAACACGGTAACATAGTCACCAAAGACCCTTCAGGCGAACGCGGTGAATGCGTTCGTCCTCTTTTGGGCAGCGGTCAGATGACCCAGGAAGAATATCTGGGTTCATTGAAGAAAATTAAAAAATTGAAACAAAAAGCTGCTGAGGAAGCAGCAAGAAGACAAGCGGCAGAAGTTGAAAAAGCACACAGGGCGATCGAGCAAAGAAACAAGGCAATCGCTGCAGCTCAAAAAAGTGCCGAGTATCTTAAAAAGATGAAGTTTGCCAAATCCGGAAGAATGTATTCGGGTCTTGGCGGTGTTATGGGTAATGGTCTGACTCCTCATCATGTTTCAGGTGAGGAAATCGCCAACACTTTCAGGTCAAACTACGGTTTGAGTGGCGCGGATTTTGGTCGCGGTCAGATGGGTTTGAGTTTTACCACCGACAGCACCAAAAAAATAATTCTTGATACATATCAGGAGTTGTTGCGGGTTGAAAAAGGCTTGAAAGACATGACAGATGCTCTTTCAATACTTGAAAAGGCTGGAAAGAAAAGCACTCCGACCTATGTGAACCTTAAAAAGCTTTATGATATTGCCTACAACCGTTATCAAAATACTCCGGTAACTTATGAAGGCAAAAAATACGGAAGCCGTAGACAGGCTGCTATTGAACTTGGAATGAAGCTTAGAGATGCAGTCGCCAAAAAAGATTCAGAAGGCGCAAAAAATCTTTCTCTCATGTTTGCAGCTCCTCTTGTTTATGAGCAGCAAGTCAAAGCAGGCCAAATCAAGGCATTCTCTGGCTATGGTTTTGGCAGCGAGTTTGACGATGATGGAATGGGTTTTATTCCTTTGTTGGGTCTTGCGGCTTGGCAAGTTGCTGCAGCTGTATTGGGTACTGCTGCCGTCAGTGGCGCTGCTTACGCAGTTCTTTCCAAAGACAAGGTACTCGATGATGCCCTATCTGATTCAAAGAATCTGATTGCCCAGGCTCTTAAAGAAGGCAAGACAGAGCTTGCGACTCAGCTCATCAAAAGAGAAGAGACTCTCTTGAAACAAAAAGAGAAGCAGAGTGAAGGCATTGTCGAGAAAACTGAAAAGCTTGTCGGCGTGGCCGGAACCGGGACAAAGATTGCAGCTGGAATTGTTGCATTGATTGTTTTCTGGAAGATAGGTCTTCCTTTGCTTCAAGCCAAAACAGCTGCGAAGGTTGCAGCGTAATGGAAAATAACACACCGACACAGGTTCACAATCTCATTCCTATCATTCAGGCAGGCGCATCCATCGCCGGTATTTTAACCGGTGCTTATGCTCTTGCCACCGGTGAAGCGGGTAAGAAGCACCCTGTTCTGGTCAAGGTCGGAATCGGTGCTGCTATATTAGGATTGGGATTTTTGCTTTATCGTGAAGTTCTAAGGCAAACAAAACCAAAATAGGAGTCTACAGTGAGCGGCGTCAGAGATTCATTGTCATGGGTCAGCACAATGTTGATGACTTCAGGCAAGGACCGAAAAAAATGGGTTAAAATCATTTTGAAGAACCTTTTAACCGCATTTAATCCGGCGGCAAGGCCCGGAGAAACGGAGGAACTTGTCAATTTATTGGATGGTCCTGATGTGGAAATCATTGGAATTGCTCCAAACATACAGTATCTTAGAGTAGACGGGTCTGAAAACTTTCTCAAAGCCTGGTGGATTCATCCAAATCAGCCAACTTTGATTGCCAAGCACAAAAGACTTCCATTGGTTTTTTTGGCTGGTCCGAGTCTCAGATTCAATGAAACTGTGATCAAGGAAGTGAATCCTGAAAAGGGAATTCAAGAAGAATCTTTGGTTGGTTTTACGGGGTGATGGATGGAATTGAATTTTTTGTTTGGCAATCCCGTCAAAGGGAAAAGAGGAGGTAAACGTATGGCCGGTCGAAAGCGCAGGAGCAGTGCGCGAAAAAACCCGACAATGGTAAAAGGGAAATGGTATTTCGATGATACCGAAATTGATGCCTATTCCGATGCGCTGAAAAAACTCAAAAAGGCTCCCAAGAGCAAATATTCTGCTGCCGAAGCAAAATATCTGAAAAGTCTTGGTTACGATGTGAGTCCTGCAAAGAAATCGGAAATGTCATATGCGGCAGCCAAAGCCGCAATCAAGAAGCTTGAAAATGACAGAAAATCCCTGCCTCCAAGTGAAAAGCCAAAAATCACGGCAATTATCGACCAAATTAAGCAAACGGTTAAAGGTGAAACTGTTGATGATGCTTTGGACAGGTTGTTGAGCAGCAAGTCGCCAAAAAATGTTTCGGCGCGATTTGCAAAACTTCTTTCGGGTCGCGGTCCTGCAGCCCTCAAAAAGCTTGGAAAAATTAGTGAAGAAGATGTCAATCTTCGTATTCCAATGCCAGGAAAAATCACCGAAGCACATCTTGCGGATCTTTTGGCTGATGAAGATGCGTATTCTTCACGATCAAAAAAATCCCCAAAATCAAAAGCTCAGGAATTGGAATCACTCATCAGGTCAATGGTAAAATCAAATCCGTCTAAAGGAGGAAAGAAGATGGCTAAGAAGAAGGCTAAGAAGAAGGCTACCAAGCGCAAAGTGAAGAAGGCTGGAAAGAAACCTGCTCGCCGTAAATCGAAATCCAAGGCTAAAGCACCACGCAAAGCAAAGCGTAAGAGCGCCCGCAAGGCAAAGCGTCTTCCTTTGACTGAAGCTTCAGCCAAGGCAATGCTCGCTGGTGAAAAATCAGCACGTAAGTACTTTAAGAAGCACAAAAAGGCTAAATCGGGTCCAAAGAGAGGCAAGAAAGCAACTCTTCGTTGGAAGCGTGGAAACCCAGGTTTTGCTGAAGCAGCAATGTCGATTGGCAAGATTGCAGCTGCTGGTGCAGCCGCTGGTGTTGCATTGCAATTGGCAAACCGTTTTGCCAAGCCAATGATCGACAAGCTTGTTCCAAAGGCTCTGGCTGACCTCAAGGTCGGCAATGCTCCTGTCGGACAAATCCTTCTCTCTTGCCTGGTTCCCGGCCTTGTTGCCGCAGGACTCAAGATGGTCAAGCACCCAATGGCACAGCAAGTTTCGGATGTGATCATTGTCACAACCGCAGCAAACGCTGGTCAGCGCATTGCAGCTGGACTTCTGCCTGCTGGAATGGCTGGAGTTGAGCCAATGTTGATGGGTGTTGAGCCTATGTTGATGGGTTCGGCTGATTTCGGTGAAGCTGATTTTGGTGAAGCCGATTTCGGAGCAGTCGAGCAGTTCTCTGGCTATGGTGTTGAACCACAGCTGATGGGAAGCCATTTGGGTAGCGCAGACTTCGGTGCAATCGAGCAATACTCCGGCTATGGCGCAGTTGAGCAATTCTCCGGTGATGAAGATTATGCCGGTGAAGACCTTGACGGTGAAGACTTTGACGGTGAATCCGCACACGGTCTTGGCTGATTATTGACCAAAGGCAGTCTTGATTTTGAGTCAGGACTGCCTCAAAATGATTTATGAATTGAGTGAATGGTTCACTCGTTTGCAATAAAAATGACGATGAAAACCTCTATCGTCATATTAGGAGGTAGAAATGCCAGTTCTTCGTTTGCCCCAAGGTGAGCTTCGTGACGAAATCCGTCAGCCAATTTATGACACGATCACCATCGCTGCTCCAGAAGCAATCGTCGGTGAGCGCCGCTTTTTCTCGTCCGTTCAGGGCAAGCCTCTGAGCCAGACAAACTTGCGTCAGAACAACCTGCTCGAAGTGGCAGTGTCGTTCCGTATTCAAGGTCTTGCTTTCGATGCTCAGAACTCGGTTCCCGCCAACAAAGGCGTGTTGCCTGTTCTTCTCGAAAACAGCTCGATTGCCCTCCAGGTCGGTGAAAAGCAATACTGGCAAGGTCCTTTGCTGTATATCGGTGGCCGTTTGAGCGCATTCCACGCTCTTGCTGGTGCAGCCGATGCAGAGCGCATTTATCAGCGTTTTGGTGAGTTGGCTGTTGCCCCTGTTCAATACAGCGGTCGCCACACCATCGACATCAACCCCCTGCAAAGCTTCTACGCCAAGTGGGTTGTTGACAGTCTCGACGCTTCTGACTTGGCAGCGGCTACGCTTGCTCCAAGCTCCAAGATGCGCTTTCAGTTCTCACTCAAGGGAACCCTCCGCCGTCCAGTTCAGTAATATGAACATCGCGCTTTGCGCGTGACGGGGAGTTATCCCGAAACCCCGCGATCGTTCGCGGGGTTTTTTATTAAAAAGGAGATTTTTAAATGTACGGCTATGGCGCGGCAACAAGAACGACAACAACCACAAAGCCAAAAACCACAATAACCACAGCACCAAAACCTGCGGCTCCAGCTCCAAAACCTGTGGCTCCTGCGGTTAAACCTGCAGCTCCTGCAGCTCCTGCAGCTCCTGCGTCTTCAGGCGGAAGCAATATGTTGATGTGGGCGGCTCTCGCGGGAGCAGCTTATTGGTGGTTTTTTATGCGCAATAAGTCGAAAGGTCTTTCGGCTTTGATGGCTAAGTGAAGGAGATTAAAATGGCTCGTTGTGTATCAATGGACGGCTGTTGGTCTGGTGAAGATGACGGAATGATGGGTGAAGACGATGGTATGATGGGTGCAATCAAAGCAGCACCAACCACCGCCGCAGCCCGCGCCATGATGTCAAAAAAACCAATGACTGCAGCACAGAAAAAAATTGCCGCAGCAAAAGCAGCTCAAGCAAAGAAAAGCGCGGCAAAATCTGCAGCATCTGCAGCAGCCATGCCTAAAGGCGCTCCTGCGACTGCAAAAGCAGCTCCGGCAGTTGCCGCAAGCGCGGCAAAAGCTCAGGTTGCAGCAGCTTCTAAAGCTCCCGCCCGTCCAGCTTTGGCGGTCAAAGCGCAATCTGCAGCAGGAACAGCTCAAGTTGCAAAAGTCGCAGCTCAAAAGGTTGCACAGTCACAAGCTCCGGCAGCAATGAAAAAAGAAGCTCTCAGTCTTGCTGCAGCAGCTGCAAAAATTGCTGAACGGGCTGCAAAGCTTTCGGCGATGGCCGGTGTTGAACCTATGATGATGGGTGACAGTGGTGACTTTTACAATATCGGTCATGACAGTCTGAGCCTTGGCGATGCCGACTTTGGTGATGCCGACTTTGGTGATGCCGACTTCGGTGAAGCTGATTTTGGTGAAGATGATGGTATGATGGGTGGTCTTATGGACACCTTGATGTCTCCCATCGGTGTTGCTGCGCTTATTGGCGGCTGGATGCTGTGGAAAAAGATGAAATAAGGTATTGTGGAATTGGTAGTTGCGGCGGGGCAACCCGTTGAGAGTCCAAGGAAGGGCTGGCAATGAACGATAAACTTGATGATCTCAAGCGAGAAGTTCGCCGCATTGAACGAAATTATCGTAGAAATCGCGGAGGATCATCTCAAATGGGTCTTTATGAAGAGCTGAAGGCTAAACTTCCCGCCTCTTTGATGCCCGGCAATGTTGGTACAGTTGATAATGTGACCTGGGATTATACGTTTCCGGTTACGTTCAATCTTGGAGATAATCCGACAATTGGACCAGGTTTCCGGGTGACACAGTTTTTTCAGGTTCAGCAGGAAGCTGCTTTTATTCTGAAAAACATCTCATGGACGGCAAATACTCAGAACGCTTATCTTGCGCCACTGGCAATTGAATTGCGTGACCGTCAAAGCTCGCGTTTCTTTCAAAACACTCCGATTCCTGTTCAGTCCTATGGCGACCGTTATCTGCCGACACAACTTGATTCTCCGCTTTACATTGCTCCGAATGCTTTTGTCGATGTGACGATGACTACCTTTATTCCAACAAATGTGACGCTTGTTGGCCCCATCAGCTACACTTTTTCGTTCCGTGGAATCCGCATTCGCGTTCAAGACGCTGCGGATATGCTCGGCAATGTGTTTGGTTAAGGAGATTTGAGAGATGGCAAACGAAAAAGACATCAAGCGTCTTGAAAAAATGGTCGCCGAGCTGAACAAGAAAGTTTCAGCCGGTCCAAAGCCAATGGGTCCTGCTGCAGCAAAACCAACAGGGGCACCTCAACAGGCAGTGAATTTGAAGAATGTTCTTCCACCGAAACTTCGCCCGGGCAACGTAGGATGGATTTCCGATGTTGTTTGGGGCTATGGTTTCAACGCCGGTGGAATCATCCTTGAGCCGGGTAGAGCGATTGACTCAATTGTGACAGTGACTCAGGAAGCCGCCTTTATTCTCACAAAAATCACGCAAACTGTTTATGTGAGAGATGGTGCTCCCGGCGCTTACACATATGAGATGATTGATTATCACGATCCAAACTATGAAATCTCTGGAGCATATGGCCTGAAGTTCACCATGACAGACGCTCAGTCGGGTCGTTCATATATGACCTTCCCTGAAGCAATGGACAACATGGGAACTGGAAGATACCCATACAGACTTCCAACTCCGTTGTTCTTTTTGCCGAACTCGACAATCGTGTTCCGCTTTCAAAATGACAGTGAACACGTCACTTATATGCCTTTCCTGACACTTTGGGGCGTTCGTGTCCGTTTGGATGAAGCCGGTTCAATCCTTTCAACACTTCGAGCGTAATGAAAGGGTTTTGTGATGGCAGAGAAACGTATGTCAAGGCAAATGCCTGCAGGCGGTCAAATGGCGCGACCGACTGGCGGAAATTTTAATCCGCTACAGTCAAGCGCTCCAGTTCCAGTTAGTTTTCCAACTCATTTGTTTATTCCACAAGGCGCTGCATCCATCGACATTCGTCGTTGCTGTACTGTGACACCTGGAACAAACCGTGAAACCATCATGAGCTTCACTGCCCCACCCGGTGGCGTGACTCAGTTTATCAGCTACGCAATATTCAATGATGGTCTTTTGGAAAACAATTATGAGTTCCGTTGCCTTGTGAACGGGACAAATGTTCTCGCTTACCACGGTGATCCGAGCAATAATTTTAGAATTTCTTTGGGTCTTGGACCTGACTTGTCGAATGTGAACTTGATTCCCATGCAGCTTTCCGTCCAGCCCGGTCAAACTGTCATTTGGACGGTGACCAACAGCTCGGAAGTGGATACTGTCATGGGCGTTCGCATGGTTGGATACATCAATACTGTCAGCGGCTTGTATTCCGCTCCAGTTGGCTCATAAGGAGGATTTGAAAAATGACAATTAAAGATTGCCAAGCCTCCTTTTCCAACTCACGAATCAAACCTCGTGCGGCAACGACAGAGGCTGACACCCACAATTTGAATATTCCGGATACAGTCACGTTGATGTTTCCCTATAACGAAAACAGAACAACGCTGACAATCCGCAATGAGTCTCTCGGATACGATTTCAGATACAGTTACTCAGCAAGCTCTTGTTCTGCGACTTTGGGTTTTCTTGTTCGTTTTGGTGAAGTTGTTGAAATTTCAGGCCCAATGCCTGTATATGCCTGCGCGGTGACACCAGGAACAAGCGTACCGATTTGTGCAGACGAAGGTTCAGGCTGATGAGGAGATTGCCATTATGGGTTTGAATACTCTTGCCACAAGCAATTGGCATTGGATTTCCGGCGCGGCTGATCCTTCTCCGTATGCTGGACACGTCAATGATTTTTATTTGAATACAACGACCAATGAAGTCTTCCAAAAGACTGACTATGAAGTTTGGACTTTAGTCGGTGTTTGGTCGGTGACCGCGCCCGGACCGGGCGGAAGCGTTTCACTGACTTTCAGTGCTTCGGATTGGAGCGGTAATAAAATTACCATCATCCCTTCTGGCGCTCCAGGACCTGGTCAAATTGGTCCACATGACATAGCACCCGGGAATATTCTTTTTTGTAAAGTTCAAATTAAAGCAGGAGCACTTTATCAGGACGCATACATAGAGACTGATTATGATTTGGTCACAAATACCGTAGTGATTACCAAGACAAGCTCCTATCCCGCTTTTGACGGAGCTATCTTGGTTTCCTATGGTAATTAGAAATAAGACGAGGAAACTTTTATGTCGGGAATTCAATTTCTCAGTAAAATCCTGGGTCTTGCAGGACTGATAATAAGAAAAGACGCTTCCAACAGGCAAGTGTCTATTGATCTTTCGTCTTATCAAGAACCAAATACATCGCTTTTGGTCACTCTTCCGTATCGGAATGGTCAACTTGCGATTGTTCCATCGGTTGACGGAACTCCCGGACAAGTGCTTGCCACCAATGGCGACGGGACAACCGACTGGGTGACCATAAGTTTTCCAGCTGATTCTGTCACATCGGTCAACGGTGAAACCGGAGCTGTCGTTCTTGATGCTGCCGATGTTGGCGCTATCACGCTGACTGAAAAAGGCGTTGCAAACGGCGTTGCGACTCTTGGATTGGATGGACTTGTACCTGCTTCACAGTTGCCGCCAGTGGCAATTGGAGTTTCATCAGTCAATGGTGAAACCGGAGATGTCGTTCTTGATGCTGCCGATGTTGGTGCTGTTGCCCTGGCGGACAAAGGTGTTGCAAATGGCGTTGCGAGCCTTAATGCGCAGGGAATCGTCCCTTATTCTCAGCTTCCTCAGATTCCCGGTGTTGCCGCCCCAATTGATTTTTATGGTTCAGTGTCAAGCAATTCCACATCTGGAACTGTTTTCACTTTGAATTCAACAATTTACAGAAGTTTTGTAGCTCAAATATCTGTTTTCATTGAAAATAATTCCGAAAGCTTCATGCTTTTGGGAGCATATAACGGTTCTGCTTGGAATATTTCACCGTCTTCAGCCGGTAAAAATTCAGGCGTTACTTTTTCAATGGATGCTGATGGAGTTTTGAGCTTTTCCGATTCTTCGGCACAAGCAAAATCAATTTCCTACCAAGTTCAGGCGATCGATAAAACTCTCGAGTCTTTTGGAAAGAAGCAAGAAAAAGGAAGCTCTTCAAGCTCATCTGCTTCGGGATCTCTTTTTACGGTTGATGTGAATGCCTACAAAAGCTTTATGGCTCAAGTTTCGGTGTTTGTTGATGCTGGAACAGACCTGGCTGAAACATTTGTATTGCTTGGTTCGAATACAGGTTCGACATGGCTTATGGGGCAAAGCAGCGCGGGAAACAATTCAGGTGTCACTTTTGATATAAACTCTGCTGGTGTTGTCAGCTTTTCGGATATTTTCGCAAGAGCAAAATCTTTTAGTTATCAGTACACAGCAATTGACAATTTCATCGGGAAAACATCAAGCTCGGCAAGCTCGGGAACAATCGCAACAATTTCCCCAATCGCTTTCAGGGGATTTACTGCTCAGGTTTCCGTATTTGTCGATGCCGCGACAGATTTGGCAGAGACATTTTATTTGATTGGCGCAAACAACGGAACAAGCTGGCTTATGACAGAAGTGTCTACAGGCCAATCGACCGGAGTAAGTTTTTCAATCAATAGCTCTGGTGTTCTTTCGTTCTCAGACGCATTGAGCCAAAATAAAATTTTAAGTTACCGTATTGAACCAATAGTGGTTTGATTCTTCTTGGATATTGGAAAGGAAGAAAGAAATGGCAGATAATTTTTGGAAAGTAAAAAAGGGCTTGAATCTCCCGAATTATGCGACATTCGGTGATTTGTCTTCAATTTCAAATCCACAAGTCGGCGATGTTGTCATGGTCGGCGGCAATGCGCTGTACAGCTATAATGGTAGTTCTTGGGTGGACACCGGTTCTTCAGGATCGGTGACAACAGTCAACGGTCAAAGCGGTAACGTGTCACTCGATTCCGGTGATATTCCAGAAGATGGAAATCTTTATTTCACCAATGACCGAGCCAAGGCTGCAGCCGTTGTGGACAGCAGCGCTGGTTCTGAACTTGATCAAGCAATGTCCGTTTCAGCAGCGAAGTCTTATACAGATTCCGCTGTGAGCGGTGAAGCTTCTCTTCGTTCTTCTGCTGATACAACATTGCAAAACAACATTGACGCTGAAGCCTCTGCCCGTGCTTCTGCTGTTTCTTCTGAAGCTTCTGCGCGTTCTGCAGCTGACTTGACGCTTCAAGGCAATATTGATGCCGAAGCTCTTGCACGTTCTTCTGCAGATACAACACTGCAAAGCAACATTGATGCCGAGGCACTTACACGTTCTTCTGCAGATACAACACTGCAAAGCAATATTGACGCTGAGGCTCTTGCCCGCGCCACTGCGGTTTCAAATGAGGCTTCCGCTCGCTCTTCGGCTGATGCAACTCTTCAAAGCAATATTGACGCTGAGGCTCTTACCCGCGCATCTGCGGATACAACATTGCAGGGTAATATTGATGCTGAAGAATCAGCAAGAATTTCTGCAGACAACACTCTTCAGGGAAATATCAATTCTGAAGCATCGGCTCGCCAAGCTGCAGATACAACATTGCAGAACAACATTACAGCTGAAGCTTCAACCCGCGCAGCAAACGATTTGACGCTGCAAGGTAATATCGACGCAGAAGCTCTTGCACGTTCTTCTGCAGATACAACATTGCAAAACAATATTGATGCTGAGGCTTCCGCCCGTTCATCTGCTGATCTGGTTCTTCAAGGTAACATTGATGCTGAAGCTTCGGCTCGCGCTGCAGCTGATGCCCTTTTGATTCCTCTGACTCAGAAAGCTGCTGCTGGCGGTGTTGCAACTCTGGATATTTCAGGAAAAATTCCATCAAACCAATTGCCTCCACTCGCAATCTCGAGTGTGACAGTTGTTTCAACGATTGCCGAGCGTGATGCTCTCACACCACAAGAAGGTGATTTCTGTGTTGTGACAAGCGTAAATGAAACTTACATTTATGACGGTTCTGCCTGGATTGAGATTGTAGAAACAAGCGGTGTTGTCTCGGTCAACGGTCAAAGCGGTGTTGTTTCTCTTTCAACAGACGATATCTCCGAAGGCACAACAAACAAATATTTCACCGATGGTCGTGCCAAATCTGCGGCTGTCGTGGATTTCAGTACAGGGTCTGAAACTGACCAGGCAATGTCTGTCTCGGCTGCAAAAGCTTATATCGCTGCAAGCTCTCCTGTGCTGAGCGTCAACGGTGAAACTGGTGTTGTGGCATTGGATTCAGGAGAAATTCCTGAAGGATCAAACAAGTATTTTACCGATGCAAGAGCAAAATTGGCTGCCGTCATTGATTCGATGGCTGGTTCTGAAACAGATATGGCTCCATCTGTTTCTTCAGCAAAAGCAGCTATTCAGTTCAGACCAGAATATACTCGTTATGTTGCGAAAAATGGTTCTGACGTTACTGGTAATGGTTCCCCTTCTGCTCCTTTCCTGACAATTCAGGCGGCAATGGACAGTTTGCCTGCTCCAGTGTCCGGCTCTGATATTCCTGATTGCATCATTTATGTTTATCCAGGCGTTTATAATCAAACAATCAATTGGACGAGAAGCAATACCCACATTGTTGGTATGCAGGCACCAAGAAAAAATATTCAAGCAGTCTCAATTAAGGGAGCTATTGACTTTAATATCGGAATCGCTGAACCAGGCGGTCTTTTCCAAAATATTTCATCTATCAGCAACTGTCTTTTGACAAATGAATCTGGTTCACGAAATACAGTGAACTTTAACGGTTCTCAGCGAGTCATTCTTCACCTTCTCAATTGTCAAGTTTATCAGGCTGTTTCAGGTTATAGTGCGATTTATATGGACAACACGGCTTCAGGCTTGTCGCGTCTTTATGCGGATAACTGCGTTATTCAGTCGGCAGCATCTGGGCTTGGTCACGCGCTTGAGCTTGTCAGAGGTGCTTTGTGGTCTTGCACAAACACAGACATCTATAGAACAGGATCTGCTGACGCAAGTTCTCGCGCAATCAAACTGAGCAACAACTCGCTTGTCACTGGTGTTGAAATTTCAACTCTTGGCTCTGGCGGTAACTACGTTATTGAAATGGCTGGTACAGGAAGTTGTACAATTGGAACTTCGACGATTGAGACATACTCCGCCAACAAGTCAGGTGTTTATGTTGCCGCAGGAACAGCTTTCACATCTATCAACAACATTTTCAATGTGGTTGCTGGAACAGGGTATGCGGTTGATGGTGCTGCAGGATCTTATTTCTATTATTCTGCTGATACCTATGTCGCAAATTCTGCGGTAAATTCACCTGTAACAAAAGTTCAGCTTGCGACTGACACAACAACAAGCGCGATCACGGAAGGTTCAAATCTTTATTTCACTAATGCTCGGGCAAAATCTGCAGCAGTTGTAAACAGCACTGCCGGATCTGAAACCGATCAAGCTCCTTCGGTTTCCGCCGTCAAGAGTTATATTGCAGCAAGCGCACCAGTCTTGAGTGTCAATGGTGAAACTGGTGTTGTTCAACTTGATTCTGGTGAAATTCCAGAAGGAAGCAACAAGTATTTCACCGACGAGCGTGCTCAAACAGCGGCTGTCGTCAATGACGCCACTGGCTCGCAAACAACTCAAGCACCTTCAGTTTCAGCCATCAAAAACTATGTTGACTCTTCTGTATCAACTGAAGCCTCTACACGCTCTTCCGCTGATTTGACTCTGCAAGGTAACATTGATGCTGAGGCGCTTGCACGTTCTTCGGCAGACACAACACTGCAGGGTAACATCGACGCTGAAGCATCTGCCCGCGCCGCAGCTGATGCGTTGCTTATCCCATTGACTCAGAAGGCTGCGGCAAATGGTGTCGCAACTCTTGATGGTTCTGGAAAGATTCCTTCAAACCAGCTGCCTCCGCTCGCAATTTCGAGTGTGACAGTTGTTGCTACCATTGCTGAACGTGATGCGTTGACTCCGCAAGAAGGTGACTTCTGTGTGGTGACAGGCATCAATGAAACCTACATTTATGATGGCTCTGCGTGGATCGAAATCAAAGAAACCAGCGGTGTGACTTCAGTCAACGGCTTCAGCGGAAGTGTTTCACTTACAAGTGACAACATCTCTGAAGGTTCGACGAACAAGTATTTCACTGATGGAAGAGCCAAAACTGCAGCTGTCGTCAACAGCAGCGCCGGTTCAGAACTTGATCAAGCGATGTCTGTTTCGGCGGCGAAGTCTTATACAGACGCAGCTGTCAGTGCTGAAGCTTCTTTGCGTTCTTCTGCAGATTCGACTTTGCAGACAAACATCAACAATGAAGCCTCCGCCCGCATCGCTGCAGACGCCCTACTTATTCCTCTAAGCCAAAAAGCTGCAACCAATGGTGTTGCAACTTTGGATGGTTCTGGAAAAGTTCCAGTCGCTCAGATTCCTTTTGACGCTTCTCCAGTGACCTCGGTCAACAGTGAAACTGGCGCTGTCGTATTGGATACTGATGATGTCAGTGAAGGTTTGAACAACAAGTATTTTACTGACGGAAGAGCAAGAACTGCGGCTGTTTTGAATTCGACATCAGGCAATGAAATAACTCAGGCTCCGTCTGTTTCAGCGATGAAATCTTATGTTGCTGCAAGTTCTCCTGTGTTGAGTGTGAATGGTGAAACAGGCGCACTGACTCTCGATACAGATGATGTTAATGAAGGACTCGTCAACAAGTATTTCACTGATGGAAGAGCCAAAATTGCGGCTGTCGTCAACAGCAGCGCTGGCTCTGAAACTGATCAGGCGATGTCTGTTTCGGCGGCAAAGTCTTATACAGACGGGGCTGTCAGTGCTGAAGCTTCTCTGCGTTCTTCAGCTGATACAACTTTGCAAGGTAACATTGATGCTGAGGCGCTTGCACGTTCTTCGGCAGACACAACACTGCAGGGTAACATCGACGCTGAAGCATCTGCCCGCGCCGCAGCTGATGCGTTGCTTATCCCATTGACTCAGAAGGCCGCTGCAAATGGTGTGGCAACTCTTGATGGTTCTGGAAAGATTCCTTCAAGCCAGCTGCCTCCGCTCGCAATTTCGAGTGTGACAGTTGTTGCGACCATTGCTGAACGTGACGCCCTGACCGTGCAAGAAGGTGACGTTTGCGTTGTCACAGATGTGAATGAAACCTACATTTACGACGGCTCTGCGTGGATTGAAATCAAAGAAACCAGTGGTGTGACTTCAGTCAACGGCTTCAGCGGAAGTGTTTCGCTTACAAGCGACAACGTCTCTGAAGGCTCGACAAACAAATATTTCACCGATGGTCGCGCCAAGACTGCAGCCGTGGTCAACAGCTCTGCAGGTTCTCAAACCGATCAGGCAATGTCTGTTTCTTCGGCTAAATCATATACTGATAGCGCTGTTGCTTATGAAACACTCGCAAGACAATCTGCCGATTCATTGCTTGTGCCACTTAGCCAAAAAGGTGCAGTAGGTGGTGTAGCAACTTTGGATTCAAACGGTTATGTGCCTCTTGCCCAAATACCGCCGACAACTGCTCCTGTGACATCGGTCAATACACAAACAGGTGATGTTGTTCTTACGACAACCGATGTGAATGAAGGAACAAGGCAGTATTTCACTACAGCAAGGGCAAGAACCGCTGTTGTCCTCAACACGATGGCTGGCTCTGAAACTTCTCAGTCACCTTCGGTTTCAGCTGTCAAAGCCTATGTCGCTTCCAGTTCTCCTGTTTTGAGCGTGAATGATTTGACTGGTGCTGTTGTATTGACCACAGCCGAAATCTCAGAAGATCCTCTGGGTTCAAATCTTTATTTCACAACTACCAGAGCAAGAACTGCAGCTGTTTTGAACACCACGGCAGGAACTGAAACAAACCAAGCCCCATCTGTTGCGGCAATGAAGGCTTATGTTGCTGGAAATACAATTTCAGGTGTGGTTCGTTATGGTCTTTCACCGATGACGAGCGGTGTTGAGACGTTTACTGTAAGTTTTAGCGATATTGGAACGACGAGCTATGTGGTTTTGGTGACAATCCATGATTTGGTGAACGGTTCTCCACGTCATTTGTCAGCCATGGTGACAGCAAAAACCAGCAGCAGCTTTACATTCAGGACAGCGCAAACAACTGATTCTGCCAACTATGTCGCAAATTACTACATTATTAAGCTTTGAGAATGATGGATTTAGTTTATACTTGAAATAGCCAAGGAGGGTTATAGCAATGGCCGGAATTCCATTTTTGAGTAAAGTGCTTGCTTTGGCGGGCATCAGCGTAAAGAACCAAACAGACAATAAAGAAGTCCTTATCAATGTCTCTTCCGGTCAAGCGACCGGATCGACGCTGACTGTCGACCTTCCCTCGATTAGCGGTCAGCTGCTTGTTGCTTCGCAAGCAGTTTTGGCGAGCGAAAAAGGTGCAAACAATGGTGTGGCCACACTGGATGCGGGCGGTAAAATTCCTTCGTCACAATTGCCTCCACTTACAATTACAAGCACTTACGTTGTGTCTAGCCAAGCTGCAATGCTTGCGCTTCCTGCAAACGTCGGTGACATTGCCATTCGAACCGACATCAACCAAACCTTTATTTTGCAGACAGCCCCTGCGAGCGTTTTGGGGAACTGGGTTGAAATTCTTTCGAGTGAAGGTGTTCAGTCCGTCAATGGTCAAACCGGCCCGGCTGTTACTCTCAACGCAGCAAGCGTAGGCGCAGTTGCGAAGGCTGGCGATACAATGACCGGCATCCTCACCATGGGACCTGTTTCGACAGGTGCAGGTGAGACAGGTCAAATCGCTTTCCGCGAATTGGCTGCAAACGGCATTTATTCGGTTACTCTCCGTGCTCCGGATCAGCTTTCTGACTATGTTGTTTTGACCCTTCCTGCGAGCCACGGTAGCGCCGGTCAAGTTCTCCAAACAGATGGCTCTGGTGTTCTGAGCTGGGTAACGAATACCCCGGCTGACGTTGTTACATCGGTCAACGGTCAATCCGGTCCTTCGGTTGTTTTGACTGCCGCAAGCGTTGGAGCTGTCGCAAAAGCAGGCGACACAATGTCTGGCGCTCTCATCATGGGACCATCCGGCACACTCTCAGGTCAGGCTGGTAAAATCAGCTTTAGAGAGCTTGCAGCAAATGGTACAGACAGCGTTTCGCTTGTTGCCCCTGACGCTCTTTCCGGTAGCGTTTCATTTACTCTTCCCGCAAGTGACGGTTCGGCTGGGCAAGTTCTGACGACAAACGGTTCGGGAGTTTTGAGCTTTGCCTCCATTCCTTCTGCTCCAGTCAGCTCAGTCAACGGTCGTACAGGTGCAGTAAGTGTTAAAGAAATCGCCAGCCCAACACTTAATTCAACCTACGTAATAAACACATGGAATGGTTCTATTAGCGGTTCGGCCAATACTTCTTACGGTGCTAATGCTGTTTACGCTGTCACAACCGGTAATGGAAACTCGGGTTTTGGCGTCAATGCTTTGGCTAAAGTAACGCAAGGTCAAGCCAACACTGCCATTGGTACAGAAACACTTGCCAATCTTACAGGTGCATTAGCTAACAGCAGCTACAACGTCGCTGTTGGTCAAGCAGCTTTCCAAGTATTGGGTACTGGCCGTAACAACACCGCAGTAGGTTACCTTGCCGGTATTGGCCTTTCAAACGGAAGCTACAACACATTTATTAACGCTAATGCATCAGCGGGTAGTATTTCAGGTGCTGTCGCAATCGGTATGGACAGCGCGGGAAATTACTCGCAAGCAGGTGCAAGCGATCAGTTTGTGCTCGGTACTTCGCTTCATAAATACCGCTTGCCAGGTGTTGTCGAAACAGCTTTGGTTCTTGGGCCAACTTCGGCAAGCGCTGGTGCTGGCGGCGTCATTCAATTTAGAGAGCTTGCCGCCAACGGTTCAAACTATGTTGCACTTAAAGCAGCAGATTCTATCAGCGCCAATGTGACATGGACTCTGCCTGCAGCTGATGGATCAGCTGGACAAATTCTTTCAACCGATGGCTCAGGAACTTTGAGCTGGACTGCTGCAATTCCTTCCGGAGTTGTAACTTCTGTCAACGGTTATAGCGGTCCTTCTGTCACTCTCAGTGCAGCCGATGTTGGAGCTGTAGCGAAAACCGGCGACACAATGAGCGGAAGCCTGACTGTCGCAGTCGGTGGAAATAATACACAGATTTTTTCTGGTGGTATTACCTATTTCAACGCCGGACAAAATATTCTCGCTCAACTGGGAGTAAACGGTATTGGTTATGCCGTTCCAGGCGGTGATAGTTTCTTTACTTGGAGAAACGCGAATCCTGAAAGCGGTCGCACTCCTTCCGGTATCTTTTCATCATGGTCGGAAGCTACTACCGGTAAGCAAACAAGCATCACACCATACGGAATTCGATTCTACGAAAAATCTGCAAATGGCGATAACTATATCGGTCTTAAATCTGCAGATTCTCTGGGTTCGAATATTGTCTTTACACTTCCTTCAGCTGACGGTACTTCCGGGCAAGTTCTTGTCACCGATGGTTCTGGAGTTTTGAGCTTTACTTCATTCCCATCAGCTCCTGTGTTGTCGGTCAACGGTTTGACTGGAGCAGTGACAATCACTCCAAGTCTTATCGGTGCTATAGCCAAAGCTGGCGACACTATGACCGGCGCACTGGTCATGGACCCGATTGGTGCTCTTTCCGGTCAGACAGGTGTTATTCGCCTCAAAGAATTGGCTGCAAACGGAAGCCACTCTGTGTCTATCCGTGCTGCAGACAGCATGGCGTCCGACCTTACTTTGACCTTGCCTGGAAACGCGGGAAGCAGCGGTTATGTGTTGACCACAAACGGCTCCGGCGGTCTTTCATGGTCTGCAGCAGTAGACAGCGCTCTTACTGCCCGAGTTGAAAAACTTGAAGCTTCTCGTGGTATTTACACAGGAACGCTCTCAAGCAATCAAGAACTTGATATTTCTTCCTTGGTTGGAGCAAGCGATGCTGAATATCCAATCGTGCAGATTTACAAGCTCGACGCTGGTGTTCAGCTGCAAGTCAATGTGGAATTCAGCTTCAATCCATCGACAAAGACCATCACCTTCGGTGAAGTCATTGATGGTCCAATTGATGCAGTGATCCACGTCCTGGCATTGACTCAGCCATACACAGCTCTGTAATTGTTCAAATAAAACAATTAATTGAAAGGTCGCTTGGGTTTCGGCTCAAGCGGCCTTTTTCACATTGACGTAAGCACGACCTAAACGATTTCACTTCAAAATGTTACTATCCAAAAGCGGGATTCATTCCAAAAGGAGCATCTTATGTCAATCAGTTCACTTAGAAGCCTGATTCCTGGTCAAACATGGTTGACAGGATCTGTCGCTCCGGAGCCAAACGTAGGCTATTTGACCCAATTTTATCTCAATACTCTAACCGGTGAAGTCTATCAAAAAACTGCAATAGATGTGTGGACTTTGCGGGGAGATTTGACCCCAAATGAGTTGTCTGATTTGACCATACTTCCTTCTGGAACTGGTTCCGGAGACACGGGTGAAATCAAATTCAAGGAACTCACTGCCAATGGTTCAAGCTCTGTTGCGCTGAAAGCTCCCGATGCCATCCCGGCAAGTTATGACTTCGTTTTGCCTGATAGCCCAGGTAGTGCGGGGTTTGCCCTGACAACCGATGGAACAGGAAAAATGTCTTGGTCATCCGGTTCATCTCTTGCGCCAGTCACTTCGGTCAATACAAAGACAGGTGACGTTGTTCTTTCAACAACCGATATTGGTGAAGGAACCAACAAGTATTTTACAGATGGTAGAGCGCAAACAGCTGCGGTCGTCAACAGCACTTCCGGCGCAGAAACAACCAAAGCACCTTCAGTCAGCGCGATAAAACAATTCACCACAAATGCTTTGGCTGTTGAAACTTCTGAAAGACAAACAGCCGATGCAATACTTCAAACAAATATCAACAACGAATCATCTGCAAGACAATCCGCAGACAGCACTCTTCAAACAAATATCAACAACGAAGCCTCTGCAAGACAAGCTGCAGACAATACGCTCCAAACAAATTTCAACAATGAAATAGCGGCTGAAACAGGAAATAGAATTTCAGCCGACAATAATCTTCAGGCAAACATCAATGCTGAAACAGCTGCAAGACAAGCAGCAGACTCAGCACTTCAATTGATGATTGACAATGAAGTTTCCGCAAGACAAGCAGCAGACGATCTGCTTATTCCATTGACGCAAAAAGGTGCGCCTGATGGTGTTGCAACCTTGGACGCAAGTGGTGTTATCCCATCCGATCAAATTCCATTTGGTTCTGCGCCAGTTCAAAGCGTCAATACAAAAATAGGTGATGTTTTTCTTGGGACAGATGATATTTCCGAAGGAACAACAAATAAATATTTCACAGATGCAAGAGCAAAAACAGCTGCTGTTGTTGACTCAATGGCTGGTTCTGAACAAGATCAAGCTCCTTCTGTTTCATCGGCAAAAGCCTTTATTGAATTATCAGTAAACACCGAAAAAACGGCAAGAGAAGCAGCTGATGCGGTGTTGCAAACAAATATCGACAACGAGGCAAATACAAGATCAGTTGCTGACACCAATCTTCATGATGAACTTCTTGCTGAAATAGCCGCACGTCAAGCAGCAGATGCCCTGCTTATTCCATTGACTCAGAAAGGTGCTCCAGACGGTGTTGCAACATTGGATGCAAGCGGTCTTATCCCAGCGGGTCAAATTCCATTCACCGCTGCACCTGTTCAAAGCGTCAACACAAAAACCGGTGATGTTGTTCTCAGTACAGATGATGTTTCTGAAGGAACAACAAATAAATACTTCACCGATGATAGAGCAAAGCAAGCCGTTGTGCTTGACGTAACAACAGGACTTGAAACAGACCAGGCTCCATCCGTTCATGCGATGAAAGAATACGTCACAAACAGCGTTGCAACAGAAACAGCAGCACGTGAGGCTGCAGATGCTTTGCTGATTCCTTTGGCTCAGAAAGGTGTTGCAGACGGTGTCGCCACTCTCGATGCAACAGGAAAAGTTCCACCAGAGCAAATCCCGCCTACAGCAATCACAAGCGTAAAAGTTGTTGCAACAATCGCAGAGCGTGATGCTTTGGTGGCTGAAGAAGGTGACTTTTGCGTTGTCACAGACGTCAATCAAACTTTTGTTTACAACGGAACCGCTTGGATTCAGCTCCAAGTTGGTAGCGCTGTAACCTCTGTCGCAGGAAAAACTGGAGCAGTTTCTCTTTCAACACAAGATGTCAGTGAAGATCCATTGTTTCTTTACTACACAGATGAAAGAGCAAAACTCGCAACTGTCGTTGACAGCAGCGCTGGAAGTGAAACAGACAAAGCCATGTCTGTCGCCGCTGCAAAAATGTTTACAACAGATGCAGTGCAAGTTGAAACGTCGGCTCGTGAAGCTGCAGATGCTCTTCTTATTCCACTTGCGCAAAAAGGCGTTGCGGATGGTGTCGCAACTCTCGATGCAACTGGTCTTGTTCCGACAGCACAAATCCCACCAGACGCAATTCCAGTAAAGAGCGTCAACAGCAAAACCGGAACTGTGGTTCTTGGCTCAGATGATATTTCTGAAGGCGATACAAACAAATATTTTACAGATGAAAGAGCAAAGACAGCTGCCGTCATCAATGACATGACTGGCGCTCAAATTGACCAAGCTCCTTCAGTTTCAGCAATAAAAACATTCACAACAACAGAAATCGCTGCTGAAGCTGCTTTGAGAACAGAAGCCGATACAACGCTACAAAACAACATCAACGCGGAGCAAGCAGCTCGTGAAGCTGCCGATGCTTTACTGATTCCTCTGGCTCAGAAAGGTGCTCCATTCGGTGTGGCTGTTCTTGATGCGGATGGAAAAATTGATGTTGGAAATATTCCAGGAGCCGCATCAAACCTCGGAACTCCAACACGCGGAACATATGCCGGTGGATTGCTTGGTTTTACCCCGAGCACCACAATTGCTGATGCTGCAGATGAAACAAACCTTATTCTGGCAAAATTGGCTCCATCAAAACCACCAAATCTCTCAACAAAAACAATTTCTCTGACAAGTTCCTATTCAGCCAAGGAAGCTGGAACAAACACTTTGAGAAATATTGTAACAGATGTGCTCAAGCCGCAGATTTCAACCGTTTCAACTTTTTATAACGGTGACAGCGGTACTCTTTCAGCTGAAATTGATGCAAGCGTTGCAGGAAGTATTGTCTTGACTCCTGCAAGCGAAGCTGGAACCTATGGCGCTTTGGTTGTCACTTCAGACGTTGATTACTACGCCGGTCAAGCGGGTAAAGAAGGTTTCTGGAGAGCTTTGAGCGCCTATATTTATCCGACTTCAAACTTGGGTTACGGTGTTCATACTTATCAAATGAAACACACAGAAACAGGAAATACCAACCTTTTGAGCTTCTATGTGGATAACCCTGGAACACCGACAATTTCAGGTGACAGCTTTGATTTATCTTCGGTTACAACCTCTTATGTGAGCGGTGTTCCGACTCTGTCTTCTGGAAGCCAAATCAAATTCAGCTTTTCAGTCAATTCAGCTGTCGGCAAGTTCTTCAACTCGAGCAAAGTTGCAGATATTACAAGTTCAAACACTTCAACAACGAACATCGCGCCGGACGCTGCAGGGTACGCTGAAAACGCTTCAATAACTGTAACAAATGCTGCTGTTTCAGTGAGTTCATTCAGTTATTCTGAATCACCCTCTATTTTTATTCGAGGCTACAACTCAAAATCTGTTTCAGGCTCTACAAAAACTGTCTCAATCGGTTCACGAATTGACACAGTTTCAAATGAATCATCAAGAAAAGTTTCTGGTTCAGGGCAATATCCTGCCACGGGATACGGTGGAACATTCGATTCAAGCAAGTCCCTCAAAACAGACTATTCTGAAGAACTGCAAATGCTCAACGGTCTTTTCCAAAGACCCGCAAGCGTCAATTACAGCTCAAACGTGCCTGTGGCTGGCCCAGATTATAGTTCAGGCATGGGAACAGATGACCGGTGGGTGACTTTTGTTTATGGCGGATCTTTGAGCAGCGCATCAGCCTTCACCTTGACCATCAACGGTGCTTCAGGAAGTTGGAGCGGAACCCAAACCAGCGGTGTTAAAATCTATGCCAAAGTTGAAGGTGTTACTGGTTGGATTGATTGCAACGCCTCATATCCTGGTGTGGGAAGCCCTTCAAACAATGGCGACCCTGCAATGGTTTTCGGTAGCAGTAGCTCAACGTCAAAGCGGGTAACCTTCGGTTCAACAACCAGAAGTGGTACTCTTTACATAAGAATCGGTCTTCCATCAGGATCAGATAAAAAGTTTTCTTCAATTACAATCAGCAGCATCGTTTAAGGGGTAAAATAAAATGGCATTGACCACAGAACAAAAAGCCAGTTTTCTCTTCAAGCAATCACAAGGTGTTGCTGAAACAAGCCTTCTTCGAGATTTCTACGAAGAAAGCATTAAAGGTAGAATTCTTGTCCTCAACAATCAGATTTGGTCTGCGTCGGATCAAATTCCTGCAACTGCTCCTTCTCTTGCGGATGGTGCGACTTCAGGAGTCGTAAAATACTTTCAAGCACGATCTATGACCGCTGTCGCAGGTGTGAACAACTCTTTCTATCTTGAAGATTTGAAAGACTCTATTCCGTTCAACTTTGGTGACGGCTCGTATAACTACGTCATCACCAGCTCAACAGGAACAGCCATTCCCTTTGGCCAGGGTGACTGGCTTGTCAACAACACAACCGGAACACTAACATTTTATGGTTCTGTTCCAGCCAATATGCCTCCAAAAATAAGTTTCTATAAATATGTGGGTGTAAAAGGAGCAGGTGGAGAAGCTGCTCTTCCTGCGGTTTACGTTGTCGCAACTATAGCTGAACGCGATGCTCTTAGCCCAAAACAAGGCGACTTGTGTATCGTCACTTCAGAAAACCAAACTTATGCTTGGTCAGCAACATCTTGGGTTCTTATTCAATCAGCTGGAGCAGTAAGTTCTGTCAACACAAAAACAGGAGCAGTTACTTTAACAGCATCAGATGTAGGCGCTATTGATGTCACGCAAAAAGGCGCGGCAAACGGTGTTGCAACTCTCGATGCGACAGGAAAAGTTCCTTCAGGACAGCTTCCAGCTGTAAATGCCCCAGTAACATCGGTGAACACGAAAATAGGTGATGTTGTTCTTTCGACAACCGATATTGGTGAAGGAACAAACAAGTATTTTACTGATTTAAGGGCAAAAACGGCTGCTGTTATCAATTCAACGAGCGGCTCAGAAACGGATCAAGCTGCTTCTGTTTCTGCAATGAAAACTTACGTTGCAAATAATGCCGCTGTCACCTCAGTCAACACAAAGACAGGCGCTGTTTCTCTTATTACTGGTGATATTCCGGAAACTCCTTATAGCGCGGAATCCTTCAGCGCTGGAGCAAATACACTTAGCACTGTCATGAGCAATGGTGGAGTAGGAACAAAAACAGCAGCTTTAAGTATCGGAGGTCAAGCATCTTTTAGCGGTACTTCAAGAATATCATCCTGCTATAAATACGATGGATCGACATGGTCAGCAACCGCTTCATACAACAGACCAATGTCTGAAATGTGTTCAACTGGCGTTCAAAACGCCGCCCTGTCTGCTGGCGGCGGCGACAATGGAATGCAATATTCACCATTTGTTGGTTATACGTCATACAGAGATGTTTATGGTTTCAACGGATCTACATGGAGTACAAAATCATCGCTCCCAGGAACAACTGGTCGAGTTAATGGAATGATTGCTGGAACCGATAATGCTGCTGTTCAGTTTGGTGGTATGTATTTCTTTGCAAGCGGTGGTTCAGGGCAATATTACGAAACAAATACAACATATCTTTACAATGGTACAACATGGTCAACAGGTAATAACCTGCTAACAAACTTATCCGGATGTAGAGGTTTAGGAACTCAATCAAATGCTCTTTGTATAGCGAACACAGTAAGCTGCAAATTCAATGGAACATCCTGGAGTGCTTTAGGTGTAAACACAATTGTAAGTCGATACTCCGCTCAAGCTTTTGGCTCTGTAACTGACGCTTTTTATGTTGGTGGTAGCGGTGCTTCAGCTCAATACCCTGAGTATTGGAACGGAAGTACATTTACATTGAAATCAAATTTGACTACTGGCAGCGCCGTAGTAAATAGTGGTGCAAACACAACGGCAACAAGTTCAAGTTCTTCTGGAATGATGTGGAATGGGTACAACAGTATATCATCTTCCGTTACAAACGCGACTTATGTTTACAATCCAGAAGTCAGCTATCTTTATTTGAACAATCAAAGAGTCTTGAACACATTTTCATCAAACAGTCTTCCATACACTCTAAATCTTGCTCCGACAGGATTAAGCTCTGGAAACACTGGTACAATAAAACTTTATGAACTTTTAGCAAACGGTTCAAATTCAGTAGGGTTTAAAGCGCCAGACGGACTTGCTTCAGATGTCATGTGGACTCTTCCATCAGCTGATGGAACAAGCGGTTTTGTTTTATCAACCAATGGTGCAGGAACTCTGAGTTGGATCAGTAGTGCTGGAACGCAATCTGTTTCAGGAGTTGATTATTACTCGCTTGAATCGACATCTTTCAACGGAAAAATTGTTTTTAGCAACATAGAACAAACAATGCTTTACGATGTTTGGACATCCGCCCAAACCATCAACGCTATAAAATCCACAGGCGGATGCGCTGGAACACAAAACAGTGCGGTCATTTTTGGTGGAAGCTCAAATGGAGCTTATGGAAGCTTTACAGCTTCAAACACGAGCGAATACTTCAACAGCTACAGTTGGTCGACTGGGGCAAATATAAATACAGCCCGTTATCAAATGACAGGATGCGGTATATTTTCTGCGGCGCTCTCATTTGGTGGTTCAACAGGAACTGTTTCAGCGGTGAGTGAAAAATTCAATGGTTCAGCTTGGACTGCGACAGGGAGCTTGAACACTGCAAGATCCTATCTAGGCGGATCAGGAATTCAAAACGCGGCGCTTTCTTTCGGTGGTACAACTGGGGCAGTTTCAGCCGTCACTGAAAGATTCAATGGTAGCACATGGGCTGCAAGTACAGCTTTAACATCCGCAAAATATGGTCTGGCTGGAGCTGGTACTCAAAATGCGACAATTGCGACAGGTGGTTTCACCACTGTCGCTGTACTAACTTCTGATATTTACAATGGATCTGTTTGGATAGTGGCGTCAACCTTACCAAATTCCAGATATTATTTATCTTGCGCAGGAACTCAAAATAGCGCTCTTGCTTTTGGTGATTATCCTGGGGGATATTCTCAATACACATCTAAATATAACGGTTCAACTTGGTACGGTTCAATCAACAGCAACGCTGGCATATCAAACGCTCAGTCGACAGGAACACAAAATTCAGCAATTGCAGCTGGAGGATACACCTACTCAAACGGAGGGAATTATGCTTCAAGAGCGACTCAGCTTTATTTTGGTAATTTGCCTTTGGGAATTCAAGGAATATACAAAGGATCTAGTAAACATTTAATTTTTGAGTCGCTCCAAAACTCTTTAACAATGAATCTTGGAGCTGAATCAGGTCTTACACATATCAATACTATTTTTGATGAAAACACTGGGATAAAAAACCAAGAACGCGCATGGATCGCAGAACTTCAAAAAGAAACACAGCAGCCTGGATTTTTTGCTGTAAGCGCCTATATGAATGAGGCAAGATACAGATTAGGAGGATGCGGATCAAAAAACAGCTCACTCTCAGTCGGCGGTTACACAAGCGGAACAACAGCTTCATATACAGCTGAAAAATTCAACGGTGTATCTTGGGCTACAACAGGCTATTTAAATGGTAGTTCTGCCGGTGCGGCTTGTGGGATTCAAAATGCTGCATTATTCATAAAAGAAACTTCAGGTTCATTAGAAAATTTCAATGGTAGTACATGGAGTTCTTTAATCACCGGATCACCATCCTATATTTATTATCCAGTCGCTGTGGGATGCATGAATGCGTGTTTTGCAATTGGTAATGCAGCATCATTTAAATTTAATGGTGTTTATGCTGTATCCACATATAATTCAAGCGTCTACAGTACGTATAATGCGACAGGTAGCATGAATGCTGCGCTTGTGTTTGGATCATCTCCTTCACACATTTACAATGGTTTTACTTTCAAAGCCTGCCAACCCGTAATCTCAGTATTCAGCCACGCTGGAACAGCAGGATCTCAAAACAGAACTCAAGCTTTTGGCGGATCTTCATCACCAACATCAACTGCTTCTGCAATTTCAACAGGAACAATTTTTAACGGTGATTCTTGGTCTATTTCAGAAAATTTAAATTCAAACAGAACAATGTGCGGATCTGGAGGAATGCAAAAATCTGCTTGTGTTTTTGGTGGTAGTGATGGAACGAATTCAGTCAGTAGCACAGAAATTTTAAATTATACGCTTGATTTTATTCCAAGAAATTCAGGTCCTTCATCTGGTAACTGGAGTTCAAGCGGGAATATGGTGACTGCTGGAAACTATGATATGGCCGGATGTGGAGAACAAAATGCGGCTCTTTCTTTTGGCGGATACAATTATACAACTTCCACAGCAAGAATCGTCACAGAAAAATTTAATGGAACAACATGGTCGACAACTGGAAATTTAGCAACATTAAGATACGGAAACAGAGGCGCTGGTTTTCAAAATGCGGCGGTAACTTTTGGTGGATATAATACAGCAATATTAAACTCAACTGAACTATTCAATGGAACTTCGTGGTCCTCATCTGGAAATATGGCAACTGGTAAATTTGCTGGAGGAGGAGTAGGAAGACGAAATGCCGCTCTTTCTTGGGCTGGAACAACTGCTCCAGACAGTGCAACTACTATTTCTGCAAATGAAGTGTTCAATGGATCTACCTGGTCAACCATGAATGCGTGGCAAATTTCAAGCGGTTCCCCTTATGCCGCTTACTTTGGCGCGTGTGGTCGACAAAATGCCGCTCTCGCAGCAGGAGGCTACAGTCCATCAACAACATCCATAACAACAGCTTATGTTTTTAACGGGTTTGTATGGTATTACGCCACAAGTTCGCTTACCTCAAGCCGAGCACCTGCCATCGGGGCAGGATCTCAAAATGCGGCAATGATATTCGGTTACTGGTCAACTTATGAGATATTTAATGGGTACACTTTTACGTCTGCGGGGTACACAAATAGCTCATTTAATAAAGGAGCAGGAGCAGGATCTTGCTACGCAACTCTTGGTTTTGGAACATTTTCAACTTCAGCCACTTCGACGCCAACCGATAAATACATTGAAAATACACCAACCGCATTCCAGTATGGTTGATATTATTTCCATTTCGGTTATTATTTACCGATATGGAGGATAAATATATGACAACTGAACTTATCATTAGAGACAGCGTAACTGCTGTCTCTAACATTTTGGAAACAATCAGACCAATGCAAGTGGTCAAAAGTGAAGACCAAGCTTTTTTGGTGGAACACAAACAACATTTCGCAAAAGTTTTTGAGAAAGTACATATCTGGAGAACAGATACCCAAAAGCTTTCTATTGTTTCAGACAATTATCACCCAACTTTGCATTCTAAATTCCATCAATCAATTCTCGAACAAAAAGTTCAACTTGACCAGGCTTTCTATCTTGCAAAAGATTTTGAGATGAAAAGACTCGAAATCGAAGAGCTTGTTCTTGATCTTGAAGAATTGGGTGAAACTCCAAGGGATGAAATAAAAAGAAAAAAAATTCAAATTGATTTGAGCTTCAAAAAATACGAGCTTGATCAAATGGCTATCGCCATGAATTACCGTATGGCCGAAATCAAGGGATGGCAAAAAATAGAAAACGACCTTCTGGAGAAAATGCGGGCGTCCGGAATGGATGAAGAAACTATTTGGAGCAAGGATGCTGGTGAAATTGAATCCATGTTCTTTGCAACTCTCACCAATCTGCAAGGTCTTGCTAAATCAACCGATGGTGCTGAAGCCAATAACCTGATTGCTTTGGCGCGATTCTATACTCAAAAAGTCAAAGAAGCTGGAAGACTCGAAGAATTGAAAAAGAAATGTAATCCATCACAATTGGATTCATTGCGTTTTCTTGGGCTTTGATTATTATGGAACCAGTTTCATAAAAGGAGTCCATTATGACTGTCGACCTCAAGCAAATCGTTTTCTCTGACGCCGCTCAAACCGTTCCATTCGGCAATCCGGATGGAACACCGTCCACTGTCCGTGACCTCTACCTGCAAATGTTCCAGGTTGTTCACGAGGACGACAACAAGGCAACCATTGCAAAAAAGGAAGAGCTTTTGCGAGTTTACCGCAAGGTTCTCAATAGTGAAAGTGATTTCACAACGGAAGAGCGGGCAGTTTTGAAAGATAGAGCAGGAAAAATCTTTCCTTCCATCGCTCTTTATTCACAAATCTGTGCAAACCTTGGTGAATAATGAAACACTCTGATGAAGAGTTGAACTTCCTGCGCTGGGCCGGAATGGCCCTCGCAGGATTTTATGCTTTCAGGGTCCTGCAAAAAGAAGGGACTCTGACCGGCGTCCTCAAAGATCCAGAAGCCACAAAACAAAAAGCTCATGCCCTGATTCAAACCCTGGGCCAACATCTTGGTCACTACGTCAAAGAACCCCACACCCAAAATATGCTACAGTCACTAGGACACCAGCTGGTTGACAAGCTTATTGATGAAAAACTCGACAATAACGGGGAATAACTATGCTCTCGGAACGCTCCATGAACAAAATCGGCAAACATCTCGAAAACGAGGGATGGACTGACGAAGAGATTGCCGAGGCTATCGAATCCATTGACACATCGAAAAGGGTCGTCAATATCGCAATGCCTCTCCATTTCAAAGAAGAGGCCATTCACCACGCCTATTGCCACTGTAAATATGTTTTGGGTTTGGACCAAAACTCAAAGAAATACAAACAGGCATTTCAAGAAGCCTATATGACCTACTTGACTGAAGCCTACGAAAACTCTCGAGGAGTCGAAGGCCCAGGCGGCGGTTCCCACAAAAAAGCAAATCCGGCAGGAATCGAAGTCCATGTTTTTGACCAGGTCAAAAATAAAAAAATAACAAGCGATCAGCAAAAAATGGAAATTGCTGAAAAAGCTCCAGCCGGTCTTATTTTCATGGGAAAAGATGGATGGCTGCAAAAGTCATTCAAAGAAATGGCTGAAAAGATTTCAAAGGAAAACCAAAACTCCGATGAAATAATAAAAGAGATCGCAAACCAGTATTCAGCGGCTGTGGTCAGCCTCTCAAACAGTTTTCTTTATGCTTTTGGTGGATACAAAACAAAAAGAAAATTTGGCGGTGTGCGGATTTACAAGCAAGACCAGAACAATGAAAAAAGTCTTGAATTCAGCAAAAAGACCGGCTCAACAACCGACAAAGAAAAAATGCTCGATGTTGCCTACAGACAGATGGCAAGACAGCTTTACATCATCTGCATGAGTTCAATCGTCGCGGGAACGACTGCGCTCAACAATGAAGTTCTTGCTGATATGGAAGAGGGCATAAAAAGAGAAATTGAAAAACAATGGAATCAATCTGGCAAGACAAGCACCAAAAAAGGTCAAGAGCCAAGTGATAAACCCGATCTGAAGTTTGTCCTCAATAGAAAAATAAGAGAACGGGTTATCGAAAACTTTTTCAATTTCTATAACCCAATAATCAATGAGTATAGGGATATTGAAGAGTACGGAAGGAAAAGAAGAAGCCAGGAAGTTGAAGCAGCAGAAAAATGTGCTGACGAAGGTAAACCGGGAAAGCTTTTTAGCCCAAGAAGATTCCTTCTTGAAGAAATCAGAAACTGCATTAAAGATTGGGCTGGCAATCCAAATAAATCACAACAAGTAGTACAAGGCGCTCTTGCCAGGGCAGCTGGCCGCAAAAAGAAAAAATAAGGAACGGTCATATGCTTTGGTACATCAATGATGAAGAATATGTTTTTGACTCGTGGGAAGAACTCGGTACAGCCCTTCGAGATTTGTGCAGAAATTGCTCCGATGTTCAAATTGATGTCGGACCACAGTGTGTCGACTGCAATGGAAAAGGCCACATCATCGCCTTCACTGCAAACGGAACAAACGTCCACATGGAGTGTGCAGAATGCAATGCAACAGGGATAGAGCACTAGACCTGTTTTACGGGCGCATGAATGATTGCCTGGACGACATCAAGGAAAACATCAAAGTCAACCTTGCAGATGAATTGAAAAACATGAAACTTGACTTGGTCCTGTGGGCAATGGACGAAGCAAACAAAAATATCACCCACGCCGCAAAGATGCTCAACCTCAACAGAACAACCCTGACCAGCATGATAAGCAATGAGCTTGCACCCTACATCAGAAAAAGGAAGGTAGAAAAAAGGCGGTCCAAAGACCGCCAGGAATCAGTTGACTTGGGCTGCTGAAGACTCTACCGGTATCTCGGTCACCTTCTCTTCTTGAATCTCAACCCCAGCCTGCTCCGCAATCGCTGCCATGGCATTCTCGAGCATCGTCTCCGGGTCAAGGGCATCCAAAGTAGGGATGCTCAACCATTCAAGGTCAGACGGGTCATGGAAAGATGGGGCCGGGCTGCGCATATCATCCCAAAGGACAGCAACCTTGGAGATAAGCTTGCCATTAACCTGTAAAAGCTCAACACCGATGGCTGTACCAGCAATGTTCTCATTGCCCTTTTTGCAGACCGTATATGGAGTGCTGATTGTCATGTTTGAAAACCTCACAAATAATTTTTCAATGCCGATCAAAACAATTTCGATCGATGCTCCGTGAGTGTAGCTTAGGCCGAAAGTAATTTCAATACGGTAGTAGTACCGACCCCAGGGGTATCAAAATAGTTCAGTATTGGCGCGATATACTCTAGGGGTGGGGTGGGGTATACCATGGGGTAGGGGTACTTGACGAGTACCCTACCCTGTGCTATAATGTGTCATAGTGGGTAGGGGTCACGGGGACTATCCTTTTGCTATACGATAGTGCATCCGACACCTAGTCTATTACCTACAGGCAAAGCAGAAAAAAAGTTTTCAAGTTTGCTTGACTCCAATTCCAGAATGGAATAGCAACCGGTTGTCCCGATGAAACGGAAGTTTCTGAGCGGGACCGCTCCCTACATATCAGGGCGCGCGATACGAAAAGGTTCAAAGCCGGCGGACCAACTCCAGCCACGCGCACGCGTGAACGGCTCCTATTGTGATTTACAATCCCGACGATCAAAAGTGGGGCAATTGGGCGCGATAGGCTCTGAAATGCGAACCTATAAAACCGTCCTGTGTTTAGGCCAGTGTGCCAGCAGTTCTCGGAAACCAATCGGTAGGTTATCACGTTGTGAAACGTCTTTAATCAAGTGTGCTTTGCCGCCGACCGATTGAAAACCTTGGAGCGGGTAATTCGTGTCTGCTATCCGGTCAAAAAATTAAAGTCATCGGTAAGATGAAAAAAGCTTTTTGTCTTTGCTTTATCGCACTATAACCCTCACGGGTACAAGTGAACGCGATCCGCGTTTAATTCGAAACGGGCAAAGAAACGATCTTTCATGTTTTGACCTAAAACAAAAAACAAAAAACAAGCCTCAGAAGCCGGTAAGCTTCTGGGGTTTTTTCGTTGCACGATTGCAGCGTCGAACGGTTCAGCTTTGAGCTTTTCGCCGATGCTATTGTGGCATCAAAAACATAGGCTAAGGCCATTTTTTAAATAAGGGTTTTTATGAAAAAGCCAGTCACCAACGAACAACTGCTTTTGAGCATGGTCCGGCTGTCTAAAGCCGGAGGCATCAAACAAGCCTTCGTGCTTGAAGCAATCAGGATTTATTCCGAACAAGTTATAACACTCACTGAAGATGAGTGGGGAAAAAATAGTTTCATCAGCCTCGACATCTGGAAACAGTGTGCAAGTGAGTGTGTGCAAGCGATCAATGATAGGGGTTGAAAATGGATTACAACGCGACAGCAATCAGAAAGATGAAAGCTTTCTGCAAAAAATGGGGCATTGACTATGACAATGTCCCTGAGCGTTTTGAATTCTCAGACGGGAATTCGAAACTAAAGCCAGACGGAATTGTGAGCTTTAATCTTATCCCGTTGGTGACCTGCCCATTTGCAGGTTCATGCGCGACAATCTGTTACGCTCAAAGCGGTCCACAATGGTTCCGCTCGGGCAAGATTATGCGGGTGGGAATGTTCAAGGCGACATTGTCTCGAATGTTCGTTCCCTACATGTCGAGCATGATAAACGCTCGAGCAATCTCTCGGATACGTTTTCATGACTCTGGGGACTTTTACTCTCCAGAGTATCTGGCCAAAGTTATGAGCATTGCAAGGCATTGCCCGAATACACGGTTCTATGTGTACACAAAAAGCATCCAATGGATGAGAGACTACGTTGCAGCCCACGGTCTTCCAGATAACGTGGCTATCATTCAGTCTCGCGGTGGATTGCAAGATCATCTCATCAAAGATGACTTTGCCGAAGCGAGGATATTCCCAGACTTGGATTCTCTCAAACAAGCAGGTTTTTCTGACACGTCAGAATCTGACATGCCTGCCTTGATTGGGCATAAGAAAATAGGTCTGGTCGTTCATGGTGCAAAAAAGAACAACTACAAACAAGAAAAATTTATTTAATAGGGAGATAAAAAATGACAGAACAAGCACTCGCAAAAATTGCATCACGTTACATCGACCTCAAAGGAACAATCGAACTCTTGCAAGACGAGGCTGACGAACTCCGCAAGGCAATGATTGACTCGGTGGGTATCGGCGAATGGTACGCCGGAAGTTGGAAGATCGTTGTCGCCGAGCGTGAGCGAAAGTCGCTCGACTCGAAAATGCTCGAGGCGAAATTCGGCGAGCAACTCGACCCATTCAGGAAAGTGACACAGTTCACGGCACTGGATGTGAAGAACGTAGGCAAGACACCAAGCACCCTTCTCTGAGGGTGCTTTTTAATTCAACAGGAGAAAAAGAAAATGAAATGTGAAATTGAAATTGAGATCGAAGACCTCGCAAAAGAACTCGTACAGCACGTCAGCGCAAGCGAACTCGCAAGCGAACTCGCCGACCATATCGACCTAGATGATCTAGCATCGAAGATTGAGGCGAGCAATATCGCAGAGCATATCTGTGTTGAAGACATTGCCAGTAACATAGACTTTGATAACTCTGAACTCGCAGAACACATCAACTACAGTGACCTTGAAAGTGAAATTTCATATTCGGATCTGGCCGAAGAACTCGATTACTCAAAAATTGAAGTTAATCAGTTTGATGTGGCATCAGCTCTGCAGGAGCAGGACACATTCAAAAAGATTGTCGATGATGCAGTAACAGCCGCGCTCGCAACCAAGGTCGAAGAACTCGCGCAGGCAATCGCCTCGAAACTTCAGACAGTAGAAAAGAAAGACAACGAAGAACTCAAAAACGCAATCATTCTCGCTCTGGCGAAACTTTGAAAGGGAAAAAGATATGTTGGCAAAGCATCAGGAAAAATCAATTGACGGACTTTCAGCTCGATATAGGCATGTGAACTCTCTCGAAGTTCACAAGGTTCTCGCAGACCATGGCTTTGTTGAGAAAGGCTATAGACAGTCTCACGTCTACAAACCAGAGCGGGAAGGTTTCCAAAAACACTTCTCGGTCTTTCATAGGCCAGAAATGCAAGACGGTGATCATGGTAATTTCAATGTCCTGCTTTTCAATGCTCATGATGGAACGGCTGCGATCAGGCTCGAGCTTGGTTACTTCAGGTTTATCTGTGAAAACCAGCTCGTCAACGCGGAGCTTGGTTTCAAGGTGGCCCATACAGGTAATGTTCTCGAAAGACTAAACCAGCGCATCCCGATGTTGCTCAAAGGGTATGAAGACTTCAGAGGACTCAAAGAACGCCTCGAGGGAGTGAATCTCGATATGGATCAAATCCATTATCTGGTTGACGAGGCTCTCCGTCTGAGAGAACTCGACGGCTCAGATATTGAAGACGATACAACACGTGAACAGATTCTCGTCTACAACAGACGCGCAATGAACTATGCACGCAGGAGCGCAGACATCAGCGAGAAAGGTTGGCAGACACTCAACAGGATTCAGGAGAATGTCATCAAGGGAACAAAGTGGGACTTCATGAACCAGACAGAAAAAGGAAGTACGATATTCCGCAAGCTTCGGCCAGTGACAAATATGGAACGTGTTGTGAAGTTCAATAAAGCTCTGACAGAAAAGACCGTCGAACTCATCGGCGCAGCTTGAAAGGGAAAACAATGAAGCAAGTTTTATATTATCAAATCGTTGTTGAGTCAGACGAGGACGTTGAAGAGTTTGAACGGATACTCGTTAAAGCCTCTTGTGTTGTTGACTATGAGTTTATGAACTCATTCGAACTGTGCAGTGAAGGAACGCCGATCAATGTTCACGATAAAGATTGAAACAATGAAAGGGGAGACTTGGTGGCACTGCTATGGTGGCAGGGTCAGCAAAGACTACAAGGACGCTCACCGGTTTTTAAATATCGGTCGGGCAAAATCTGTAATGATGCAAAGATATGGAAAGGAAGTAGGACGCTCGCTCAAAAGTATATCAACAAAAGATAGAGAAACTCAAAAATAAAATAGGGGATTCTAGGATGAAGACAATTCATTTCGACAGGATGGATACAATCAAAGAGAAGATCATAGAAGCTTCAATGCCTGGAGTGAAATACAAGCCAGTGTTTGATTCAAACGATATATTCCGGGAATGGTGGAAACTTGAATTCGGCGTGTTTGGAAAGAACGCAAGAAAGAAAGCTTTAGAGGCTGAGAGAAAGAAAGAGGCGGGCTCGAAATAGTATTTTTGGGGTGTTTTTTTGGGGTGGTGCTCTCTCTGGGTGAGATACGGTCGCCCGGTGGGGAGATGCTCGCCAGGGTGAAAAAATAGTAGGCCCATAAGTCGATGCGGTAGTGCGCA
>Ga0214917_10000449_pt1 | contig 53666 bp, 41 predicted proteins | sample LL_1208_BB_MetaG_FD_177983 | JGI IMG/M metagenome (GOLD analysis project Ga0214917, IMG submission 177983) | Freshwater microbial communities from Lake Lanier, Atlanta, Georgia, United States - LL_1208_BB | ecosystem: Environmental > Aquatic > Freshwater > Lake | place: USA: Georgia | collected... | reverse complement strand
TGAGCCACGCCGCACCGCGCGGGTCGAGTGTCGCCAGCACGACCTTCGCGGTCCCGTAGGTCGGATTCGCCTGGTCGGCATGATGCTCGTTGCCAAACCAGAGCGGCCGCCAGCTGCCGTCGCGATCCTGCGTCGCGGCGAGATACCGCCGGCCACCGGAAAGCAGGCGGCGGCCGGCGGCCGCGACACCCTCCGCATCTGGCAGCCGCAACCACGCGTCGATCCCGCGGAGCGCATGGGCCGTGATGTCGGGGCACGACGTGTCGAACGGCAGCCGGCCCCAGCCACGGCAAAAGGTCGGGATGCCGCCGTCGCGATTGGCGAGGCTCGCGAGCCAGCCGAGCCCCGCGGCCGCGGCCTGCCGCACGTCGGCCGAGGCATGCCGTACATCGGCCGAGGACTGGCGCACATCGGCCAAGGACAGGTGGCCCTCGGCCTCTTCGAGGCTCGCCAGGGCGACGACCGCGCCGCTGGTGTCGTCGGCGTCGGGCACGCCGCCCGGAAGATCGGTCCACGCCCATCCGCCCGGGGCCGCACCGGTGTAGGGATGCACCCGCTTCCACTGCTGGCCGAGCAGCCAGCTGCGGATGGCCTGCCTGCCCGGTGCGTCGAGATGCTCCGCGAGCCGCCCCCCCGCGGCCAGCGCCGCGACCGACTGCGTCGTGACCCAGGTGGCGAGGTTCGTGTCGATCGGCCAGGAGCCGTCGGCCCGCTGCGACGCCACGAGAAACGCCACGCCGCGTCGGGCGACCTCGTGATCGCGCAGCCCCATCCCCGCGAGGCTCATCGTCACGAACGACGTCAGCGGCGTCGCCTCGAGATACCCGCCGTTGACCGGCTGGATGGCGGCGAGCGTCCGGAGCGTCGGGCCGCGGGCGGCGTCGCGGAGCGGCCGCACGATGCCGCCGCGCGGGCCGAGCGCGTGCCGCACCTGACCGATCGCGATCAGCGCCGGCAGGGCGTAGCTCACCACCTGCATGTCGACGAGCCGGAACCAGGCCTGCGGCAGCGCGGCCAGCTCGAACGGCAGCTGCGGCACCTCCCGCCAGGCCTCGGGCAGCCGCGGGTCGCCGAACCGGCCGCAGAGCACGGCATGCGTGAGGATCGGCACGCTGAACGTGCGGTCGCGGCCATAGATGCCGGCCAGCGCCCGGGCGATCGAACGCGCGTCGAGCCCGCCCGCTTTCGATCCGATCCACGCGGCCGCACGGCCGACAGCTGCCGCCACTCCCGCCTGGCTGCCTCCACCCGCGTCATCCCCGGTGCCTGCTCCTTCGAGGACCGCGGCCAGCGACGCCCAGCAGAGGAGCGTCGTGGAAAGATTGCCGCGGCTGGCGACCGTGTCGCCCCAGCTGCCGTCGGCAAGCTGCGTGGCCACGAGCCACGCGGCCCCGCGATCGATCCGCGGTGCGTGGCCGGCGGCATCGACCAGCCGCAGGGCGTTGATGGCCGTGGCGGTGGAGAGCGGGCTCGACGAGAGCCGGCCCAGCCAGTGCCCTGCCGGCGTCCGCAGCGACAGCAGCCGTTCGACCGCCGCCCGCCGCGTGCGCTCGAGGGCCTCCCGATCGATCGCGGCTGCGGATGCGTGCATGGGGGACCACGATACCACCCGTCCCCCGGCTTGTGACCCGCCCGCGACCGGTTTGCGGACCCGCCTCACCCGAAGCATGATCGGCGTCCAGCCCGTGGCGGAGTCGGGCCACGCCAGCGACATCGAGCAGCCCATGCAGACGGCATTCGTCACCGGCGCGAGCGGCTTCATCGGCAGGCACCTCGTCGACCGGCTGGTCGACCGGGGCTGCACGCTGCGGTGCCTCGCGCGTCCCGGGTCGACGGCGGCAGCCGCGAACCGGCCCGGCGTCACCCCGGTGATCGGCACGCTCGACGACCCCGCCTCCTACCGCCGCGCGCTGGCGGGCTGCGACGTCGTCTACCACCTCGGCGGGCTCGTGGCGGCGCCGCGGAAAACAGACCTCGTGCGGGTGAACGGCACCGGCACGCAGCGGCTCGCCGAGGCCTGCGGATCGCTGCCGAACCCGCCCCGGCTCGTCTTCATGTCGAGCCTCGCCGCCGCCGGCCCGCCCCCCCGCGGCCGCGTGCTCCGGGACGAGAACGACGGCCCGGTGTGGGTCTCTCACTACGGTGCCAGCAAGCGGGCCGGCGAGGTGGCACTGCAGCGGCTCGCCGACCGGCTGCCGATCACGGTCCTGCGGCCGGGGATCGTCTACGGTCCCGACGATCCGAAGGTGGCCGCTCTGTTCCAGGCGATCAGGATGACGGGCATCCACTTCACGGTCGGCTTCCGCACGCCGCCGCTCTCCCTGATCCACGTCGACGACATGGTCGATCTCACCCTCGCCGCGGCCGATCGGGGCGAACGCCTCGACCACGCCGCCGCCGGCGGCTACTCCCCCGCCGGCTACTACCTGGCCTGCGACGACCGCGAGCACCCCACGTACGGGCAGTTCGGCAGGCTCATCGGCCGGGCCATGGGACGGCGGGTGTTCGTCTGGCCGCTGTGGCGCTGGGTGGGGAGGGTCGTGGGACTCGCGGCCGAGACCCTGTTCACGCCCGACGCCAAGGGCAACCTGCTCTCGCTCGACAAGGTCCGCGAGGCGACGGTCCGCAGTTGGGCCTGCTCGAGCGCGAAGGCCCGCGGGCAGCTGGGGTTCGCGCCGCCGTTGCCGCTGGAGGCCCGGCTGCGCGAGACGGCGGAACGGCTCGCGGCACGCGGCTGCGGCCAGCCGCCGCACCAGGCGCCGCACCAGCCGCCGCACCAGCCGCCGCACCAGCCGCCGCACCAGCCGCCGCACCAGCCGTCGCACCAGCCGTCGACAACGGCGGCCGGCCCGCCGGAAGCGGCCCGCGGCCGGCCGCTCCCGGTCGCGGCGGCCCCGTCCGCTGCGGGCCACGTGCGGTGAGGCCTCCCGGGGCCCTACTGCGGCTTGGCCGGCGCGGCGGCCGGCGCCGCCTTCACGGAGATGCGAATCGGCTCCGAGACGAGGAAGTCGAGGATGTCCTTCGGCGCGGCGGCCTCCTGCATCGCCTTCAGGTGCCTGTTGGCCTCCGCCAGGGCGGCCTCGGCCGATTTCTGCCGGTCGGCGGCGATCTTCGCCGCGCCGGCGGCAGCAGCCTTCTCGGCGTCGGGAGCCTTGGCGGCCTTCTCAGCCAGTTCCTTGGCGGCGGCGGTGAGCGACGCCGCGTTCTGGGTCGCCTTCTTCTGCGCCTCCTCGGCCTGCTTCACGACGGCGGCATTGGCGCGGTGCTTGCAGACGCTGATGCCGCTGAACGCCAGCACGTAGTCGCCCGGGGGCGTCTTCAACGCGGCCAGGTCGAGCACAGCCTCCGCCGACGTGGCCTTGATCGGCAGGTTGATCGGCTTCACGCCGGCGAACACGGTGCCGTAGGGCTTGAGCTGGATCGACGCGCCGTTGAACTCCTCGCGCCAGTCGATCCGCAGCGGGATCTTCAGCGTGTCGCCGGCCGTCGCCTCCCAGACCTTGTCCTGCGTCGGCGCGATGGAGGCGGTGGCCTTCTCGAAGTCGGTGACCGACACCGGCACGTCCGCCACGAGCCGCGATCTCGGAAAATCGTTCGGAGCGTAGTCGATCGGCCAGACCACCGAGGCCAGACGGCACGGCCGCGTGGCCTCCGCGCCGGCGATCGTGCCGCGGCCGAAGATCCTCGCGCTCGACAGCGCGGCCGTGGCGTTCTCGGCGGCCGTGACGAAGAGCATCCCCTGCGACTTCCCGGCGGGGATCGTCAGGCCGCTCGCCCGCACCCCGGGGGGCAGCCCTTCCATGAAGATCTCGATCGCGCCGTCGAAGCCGTCGCGGCGCACGGCGACCACCTCGAGCGCCATGGTCCCGCCGGCCCGGAGGGCGAGCGGCTTGGAGAGCGTGCCGAAGTCGTTCTGCCGCATCTGGAGATGGGCGGCCCAGGCCACGAGAGCGAAGTCCGGCGCGGCCTGGCGGATCACGAGCCTGTAGACGCTGCCCGCGTCGGCTCCGGGCCCGCCGAGCAGGTCCCGCAGCCGCAGCCGATAGACGCCGTCCTCGGCGATCGCGAGCTTACCGAGCACGTCGGGGGATCCCGAGATGTAGGGCGGACCGGTGTAGGTCGACGCGGGAATGAAGTCGCCGGGCTTCATCGGGTGCGCGATGTCGTCGAGTTCGGCCACGTCCGTGACGGTCTCCTTGCCGTCGGCCGTCGTGACCCGCTGCACGAGCACGAAGGGGTCGGTGTTCATGCCGAGCCGCTCCGAGGCCACCTCCACCCACCACACCTCCCCCTTCTTCGCCTGGAACTCGAAGATGTCGACGTCGTCGGCGGGCACGAAGCTTCCCGCGATGTCGGCGGGCAGGCTGATCTTCAGGGCCGCCGCCGGCTCGTCGTTCGGTTCGGCCTCGGCTGTGAGTGCCGCGGCCGAGAGCCCCTCGGGCGGCCAGGAGAACGAGCTCACCCGCCTTCCAGCGTCCTGCCGCGGCGCCGGCCCCGTGCCCGGCACCTCGCGGAGCGACAGCCGATAGAACTGCTCGCCGCCCCCCTGAAACGCCAGGCCGTGCACCTTGACGAGATAGGTGCCGTCCTGCGGCGGCGTGAAGTCGAGCAGGCCGCCGTCACGGCTCACGAGCATGTCGTTCCCCTTGGCATCGGCGACGATCACCACCGGGTTGAACTTCGAATCGATCCCCACGGCGTTGCAGTCGACGGCGACCCGCCTCCCCTTCACGCCCTGGAAGGAGTAGAAGTCGATCGCCCGCTCGCTGGCCGTGGCGTTGCACACCGAATTGACCGCGAGCGGCAGCGCCGTCGCGATGGAGATGTTCGGCGTGGTGCGGGAGACCTCCCGCAGATCACCCACCGCGAACGCCCGCGGGGCCGAGACGCCGAGCCCGGACAGAATCCTGGCGTCATGCACGCCGACGGCCGCGTCGGCGGCGATCGTGACGACGAATCTGTCGGGGACGACCGTGCCGTCCTCGGCCAGCAGCGGCTTCGCCGTGATCTTCGGCGACGAAAAGAGCAGTTCCCGGGCGGCATCGACGTGCTGGTGGGTGATGCTCACCTCGACGCTCGTGCCCGCCTGGCCTCCCATCGGGGTGATCGTGAGCAGCCTCGGCGCCGGCAGGCAGACCTGCTGGGCGAGGGCCGGGGCGGCGGCGACGAGGTTCGCCAGGAGGAGGGCGAAGGGGAGGAACGCGCCGAGGGGGTTCTTCTGGAGCATGGTGGCAGCCTGTCGGGCGGGGAGACGTGCGCACGGCTCGATCGCGCCGCGGCACCGATCGGTCACGTGAGGACGCCTGGAGGGACGACGCTGCGGCTGGAGGAACGAGACCCGAAGGAACGACTCCCGAAGGAACCTCAGCCGGTTCGGGGAACGCCGCGGGGCGGCAACGGCGGGGCCGGGCCGCGGAGCCCGGACTGGGAAGGCTGTCTCCTAGAATAGGTCGGGCCCGCCCACTTTCGCAAACGGCAGCCGACCCGCTCAGATTTCGACGTGCGTGACGCCGGCGATCTCGTCGAAGTGCCCGATCTTGAGGAGCACACCGGGCGCTTCGGGCAGTTCGGCGACGAACGCGGGATCGCAGACGGCCACCGCGCTCGCGGTGGTCGCCGTCTGGGCGGTGATGCTCGCTGTCAGCGACATCACGAACGCCGTGGCGAGCGAGAACGTCACGAACCACGGGAGCGTGCCCGCCGCCAGCTGGACCATCCGCTCGAACTCGGCGGCCGACAGCTCGTGCTCGATCGCGTAGTGCTTCACCACGTCGATCTCCCGCACCGGGCTCATCAGTTGGAGCATCTCGTCGCAGCTGCACTCGCTGCGGAAGGTCTGCCGATGGTTCAACGCCGTCTCGAGCGCGAACTTGCGCCGCTGGAACTCCAGCCGCGCCCGCTGCGTCTCGAGGGCCTTCTTCTGGCGGTCGACGTAGAAGGCGACCATGGCCTGCGGGATCGCCAGCGCCGCGGCCGCCAGACCGTCGACGGCGCGACGGGGCAGGTCGCCCGCGAACCGCCGCCGGTACTCGGCGAACACCTCCTCCTGGACGCTGCCCGCGGCGGCCTCGACGCTCTCCCGCGTCGTGAACACCAGCGCGTCGCCGACCTCGATGCACAGCGGCTTCAGGTAATACACCTTGACGCCCGATCGCTTGCCCGGGCCGTCGAGAAACTCGTCGAGCCTCGTCTGGACGCAGGCGGGCACGCGATCGGTGATCGACTCGAACTGCTCCCGCTCCGTGACGGTGACGAGCAGCTTCCCGCGGGGCAGCCGGATCGACGCCTTGAAGAGATCGATGCCGCGCACGTGCGCGAAGTCGGAGCGGTGCTCGTCCATCACCGCCGACCACGCCAGCTCCCGGCCGCCGCGGGAGCGGCTCGATCGGGGCCAGACGCTCGACCTGAGCATCGTCTCCGCGTAGGCCGCGGCCCTGCCCTGCGGCGGCACCCAGAGCGGGCGACCCGTCCATCGCGCGAACGGCTCGAGTTCCTGGTCGAGCGTGAACGGTCTGGCGGCGATCGGCCCGCGGAGCGGCCGCGCGGCGGACGGGCGAGCCTTGCGAGAACGATCCAGCAGGTTCGACATGTGAGCCTCCCTCGTCGCCCGTGGCGAATCGATCTGCCCCGATCAGGTCCCCGCGCCCGAAAGTATGGCCGACCCGCGCCGGTCCCGCCAGCCCGGTCGAACGCGGAACGAGGCGTCCCGGCGGGATGTGCGTCGGAGCGTCCGCCTCGTGACATGGCGGGCCGCGTTGCGACGCCTCGGCCCCGCCGCTACCCTTCCGCAGGACGTTTCCCGGGAGCCGCCGGATGGATGCCGATGGTGTGCGGGCGATCGCTGAGCTTTCCGTCGCGCAGGCGCGGGAACTGGTCGCGCTGCAGCTGCCCGCACTGAACCTCGACTCGCTGACCGCGATCACGCCCGAGGTCGCCAGGGCGCTGACGGCGCACGAGGGCGGCCTCGCCCTCAAGGGGCTCGATCAACTCGACGACGATCTGGCCGCGGTCCTCGCGCAGCACCCCGGGGCGCTGTCGCTCGACGGGCTGACGACACTCACGCCCTCGGCCGCCGAACGGCTCGCGGCCCACGAGTCGTTTCTCTATCTCGACGGTGTCACGAGCCTGCCGGAGGCAGCGGCCGCGGCGCTCGCGCGGCACGCGGGCCCCTTGCTCTCGCTGGCCTCGCTCAGCGAGGTCTCGCCGGAGGCGGCCCTGGCGCTCTCTCGGCACCGGGGCCGGGTGGAGATCGGCACGCTCGCCGTCCTCCCCTCGGCCGCATGGGCTCGCGAGGCGCTCCGCAAGCATGGCGGCAGTCTCGATCACGTGAAGAGCCTGTCGCGTGAAGCCGCATGGGAACTCGCCTCGTTCGACGGCCCCCTCTCGCTCAACGGGCTCGAGTCGGCCACCGACGACGTCGTCGCGGAACTGTCGCGACACGCCGGCCGACTGTCGCTCAAGGGGCTCTGCGTCCTGTCGCCGAGGTCCGCCAGGACGCTCCTCACGCACGCGGGCGGCCTCTCGATCGGCGATCTGCGGACCCTCCACGACCGATCCTGGGCGAGAGCCACGCTGCGGAAGCACGGCGGCCGGCTGGAACACGTGACGGAACTCGCCCCGGAGGCGGCGGCCGTCCTGGCGGCCCATGAAGGAGCCCTGTCGCTCGACGGCCTCGCCGATCCCACCGAGCCGGTGCTCGCCGCGCTCGCCCCCCACACGCACGCGCTCTCGCTCCGCGGGATCCGCCACCTGTCGCCCGCCACGGCGGCGGTGCTCGCGCGGCACGCCGGCTGCGCGCTGTCGCTCGACGGCCTGCGGGCCCTCCCCCCCGAGATCGCGACGATCCTCGCGCACTACAAGGGCAACCTGTCGTTCGCCGGCCTCACGACGCTCGATGCCGACGTGGCCTCGCGGCTCGCGGCGCACGGACTCGGACTCTCGTTCGAGGGTCTGACGGACCTGTCCGTGCAGACCGCCGACGCGCTCGTGCCGCACGGGGGCATGCTGTTTCTCGACGGCCTGACCACGCTCTCCGTCGGCGTCGCCCACTCCCTCTCGCGGTACGAGGGCGTGATGCTGTCGCTGGGACGGCTGCACGACCTCGCCGACGACGTCGCCGCGGCGCTGGCGGAATACCGGGGCGTGCTCTCGCTGACGGGCGTGCGGACGCTCTCGGAGGCCTCGGCCCGGCTGATGGCGGCACGTTCCGCCCGGGTCGTGCTGACGGCACTCGCGCCCCCCTCGCCGGCGGCGGAGGCCGTGCTCCGCGGAAGCACCGTGGTCGAGCTCGGATCGCCCCCATCGCCGTGAACGGCGGCGGGCACGCCGCGCACGCCCTCACACGCTCGCGTGCCCGAGCGCCACGAGGCCGTAGAACGTGTACTCGGGGTCCGGCTCGTCGTCGGCCCACGAGCCGTGGAAGGCGCCCTCCGCCGTCCAGAGCGTGTCGAGGAAGTCGAGCATGGTCTCGCGGTGCTCCCGCCACGGCGCCTCGATCGCGTCGAGCGCGTGCAGCGCCACCGCCGTCGAGAGCAGGTCGGGAATCGGCGCGTCGGCGGCGGCCGTGAACCCTCCCGCCGGATGCCGCCGCGCGAGCAGCCACTCGGCGGCGCCGGGAGGCACGGGCCGACCGAGGCCGCGCAGCACCGCCAGGGCCGCGGCCGTCGCCGTCGTCGAGCCCTCCGGCTGATCTGGCGTGTTCGACCAGCCGCCGTCGGCAGACCGCAGCCCCGTGACGCACCCCGCGAGCGCCGCGGCCTCGGCGCTCTCCGCGGCGACGGGCTCGCCGAGGTCGGCGCGGGCGTTCGCGGCCAGGAAGCAGCCGTAGGCGGTGCCGCGAGCCGCACCGGACCGCGAGTTGAAGCCGCCGTCGGCCGACCGCTGCCGCTCGACGCCGGCGAGGAGCGCGGCGCGGCGTTCGGCCCCGATCGCACCCTGCGGCTGCGACGCCCAGGCCCGCGCGAGGCAGCAGCGATGCACGAAGTCGAGCCCGCCGCCGTCTCCGAACGACTCCAGGTAGCCCCGGGTCCGCTCCGCCCGCGGTCCGTCGGCCGGCAGTGCCGCGAGCGCCACCAGCGCGTCGAGGGCGAACGACGTGTAGTAGAGGTCCGACCGGTCGCCGCGGCCGCGGTAGCCGCCGTCCGGCATGGCCCGCGACTCGAGGAACGCGAGGACGAGCCCGACCGAGTCGCCCAGCGTGCGCCGGGAGAGCCGCGCCACCTGCAGCATCTGCAGCCGCTGGCTCATGCCTGGGCGACGGGCTCGGCGGCGACGGTCGTCGAAGCGTCGCCGACGGCCTGACCGTCGCGGGCCACCTTGGCCTCCTGCTCGCGGCAGTAGCCGCCGAACGACAGCTCGTTGAACATCTTGGAGAGCACGCGGCGCAGGAGCCCCTTGAGCGTGGCGTCGGAGAGCCCCTCGAGCGCCCGCACCGCCTGCTCCTTGTAGCTCTCGAGCAGGAGGGCCGCCCGCTCGTCGGCCTTCGCCGCTCGAATCGCCTCGCGCAGCCGGGCCGGCGTGGCCGCGGGATGCGGCCGGCCGGAGGCGATCGCGGCGAGCATCACCCGCTCCTCGCCCCGCGCCCGCTCGGCGGCGATCGCCAGCACCACGCTCGGCCGCGCGCCCGAGCCGCCGTCGAGCCCCGCGGTGCGGCCGATGCCGGCGTCGTCGACCGTGTCCTCCAGGTCGTCCTTGATCTGGTAGGCGATTCCCACCGCCTCGCTGTAGGCCCGCAGCGGGTCGGCGAGCTCGGGGCCACGGCCCGCGCCGATCGCCGCCAGCTGCAGGGCCACATCGAAGGCGGGCGACGTCTTCAACCGGAAGATCTCGAGCACCTGACGGCTGGCCAGCTGCGACGGGCTGCGGCTCCAGGCGAGCTCGGCCCCCTGGCCGCGGCAGAGCAGCCGCTGGGCGGTCGCAGCCTCGCGGACCGCCGCCCGCACGAGGTCGGCGTCGAGCCCCGATTCGGCGAGCATCCTGTAGCCTTCGCCGATGAGCAGGTCGCCGACGTTGAGCGCGACCGGCACGCCGTGGGCGCCGCAGAGCGTCGGCTGGCCGTATCGTTCGAAGTCGCCGTCCTCGATGTCGTCGTGCACGAGCGACGCCTTGTGGAAGCACTCGACCGCGATCGCGATCCGCCGGATCGTGTCGTCGTCGGCCGCGTCGTCGGCCGCGTCGCCGTCGCGTCGCAACGCCTCGTAGACCGCCGCCGCGAGGAACGGCCGCCACCGGTTGCCGCCGATCGCCAGCCAGTCGCGGCCGATCTCCTCGGCGTGTCCCGAGGGCGGGCCCATCAGCCGGTCGAGCGCGGGCCGCTCGAACCAGGTCCGCACCCGGTCGTGCAGGCCGCCCAGATCGAGCCGTCGCGACCGGTCTGCAGCCTCGAGGTGGATGTAGTCCCAGACCCAGTCGACGTCGACCGTCGTGTCGATGCAGTCGTCCTGCAGGAGCGGCACCGCCACCGCGGGAATCGCGGCGGCCTGCACGTGCGGAAACGTCTTCTCGAGCACCGGCATGCAGCTCACGCCCACGATCGCCTCGATCCGGCCGGTCTGCACCATCGCCATCACCAGCGCCGAGCCCTCGGCCACGAGCACCGCGTAGCCGAGCCGCTCGGCCTCGGCCTGGAAGTCCTGGATCGAGCAGAGGCCGCACTGCTTGCAGAGCAGGCCGAACTCGTCGAACGGAGCCGGGCAGCGGTTCTCCTCCCGCAGGCACTTCGGCATGAGCAGGAGCCGCCGCTCGAAGGGAACGGCCGCCAGCGCGTCCCGCCACGACTCGTTGTTGACGGTGACGACGGCGTAGTCGAGGTGGGTCTCGTCGAGGCCCGCCTCGGCCAGGGCGGCGACCGCCCGGCGGCGGAGTTCGTCCATGCCGAGGGGCGGCACCGCCTTCTCGCGGTCCATGCCTCGCCGCACGGCGTCGCGCAGGGCATCGCGGGCGGACTTCGTCTGGGGAATGCCCGGCTGCGGCGGCCGCGACCGGATGACGGCCGGCGGCACCGGCGGCGGCAGGATCGCCAGTTCGATCGACGCCGGGTTGCCTGTGGACATCGCGTGCACCTCTCCAAGGAAGCCGACAGTATGACCGCCGGCACCGGCTTCGTCAGGCCGACGGGCCTCCGGCCGCGGCGGCAGCGGCCTCTTTCGCGGCCGCGGCCCGGGCGGCGGCCGCCTCGGTGCGTCGCTGGATCTCCTCGGGGGAGGGCAGGGCGTCGAGCACCTCCCGCGGAATCTGCGCGGCGTCGGCCAGCTTCGTGAGGCACCGCCGCCGCTCGGCCAGGGCCTGGTCGGCGCTCCGCTCCTTGGAGAACCGGGCCTTGGCGTCGGCGCTCCGCTCCCGCAGCTTCGCGTAGATGTCGCCGCCGAGAAGCGCCGAGATGTCGACCTTCATCTTTTCCCGGTGCACGTCCGAGTCCGACACCGGGCCGCCGTCGATCGGGCCGGCGTGGTACTTGGGGAACATGATCGCCACCTCCGGGCAGACCCGGGAGCAGGCGGGGCAGTTCACCTTGCAGTTGGCCGGGTTCTCCACGCGGAGCGTGTGTTCGGCCGACACGCCGTAGACGTCGAAGAGGCAGAAGCTCAGGCACTGCATGCAGTTGGTGCACCGCGCCGTGTCGATGACGGGGAACCAGGGCTTCCACGTCTCGGCGGTGTTGGCGGCGGCCACGCCCGCCTGGGCGGCATCCGGCGGACGGTTCATCCGCCGGTCACCCCGGGCCGCCTCGACGACGGCCACCGCCTCGTCGACGGTCATGCCCGCGATGCTGCGCACGAGCACGTCGCGGCGGCCGGTGTCGTCGGCGACCGCGGGCGGCGGCCCGACGAACCGGCCGATCACCACGAGCGCGGCGTCGGCGATCAACCCGGCCGCACCGGCGCCGGCCCGCGTCACCGCGTAGCCGCGGTCGAGCAGCTGCGCGCAGAGCCGCGTGCGGTCGGCCGGCGGCAGCGGCTCGGCGCCCGCGCCCTCGTAGACGACCACCCGCGGCGGCGGTGGCGTGGTCGCGATCATGGCGGGTCTCCCGCCGCGGGCTCTGCCGGGGCGAGGGCCCCGGCCAGCACGGCCTCCGCCGGGTCGGTCCGCATGTTGAGGATCTCCACGCCCTGCTCGGGCAGCGGCGCGTCGGCCAGCGTGAAGAGGCCCTGCACCGCCCGCGGCCAGCAGGCCGCGATCCGCAGCGTGCCCCCGCCGCGGGCGAGTTCCGCCATGTGCGGGTCGCGGCGGGCGGCCATCTCGCAGAGGTCGGGCACCATCTCGAAGCCGCGGTCCGCCGCCGCGAGGCCGTCGAGCACGGCATCCTTCACGGCGGCCGGCACGACCTGCGCGTAGGCGCAGCGGCAATACAGGATGCGGACGCCGTCGCCCCGGCCGGAATCGTCCTGCGGCCCGCGGTCCGTCATGGGTGCACCCTGGCGGCGGCCCGATAGGTGCCGAAGTCGTTGAACCAATACCGCTTGGCGAAGCGGTACATCCAGTGCTCCTCGGGCAGTTCGCGGCCGGGGAGATCCTGGCTCGACCGCGGCGTCATCGCCAGGAGCTCCTGCCGGGCGGTGCCCCGCTGGGTCGTGTCGCGGGCCCCGTGCCGGTCGGCGATCTCGAGCACGAGCCGCGGATTCTCGAGCATCACGCAGCCGCGGCTGTGGCCCGCCGCCGCCTCGCGCATCTCTTTCAAGAACGCCGACCGCGTCACCTGCTCGTAGAACGACGTTCGCGCATCGACGTGCTCCACGGCCAGCTGGATGATCGGGCAGGGCTCGATGCCCCCCGACGGCCCGACGTGGTGCGTGAGCCCCACCGCCATCGGGCAGAGGGCCTGCCCCTGGTCGTCGTAGTAGGCATCCACGATCGCGATCGGCAGCCGCGCCCGCTGCTCCACCACGAATCGCCGCACGCGGACCAGCTGCTCGGGCGTGAGGGCCAGCTCCGGCGACGCCTCGGGCCCCACCGGCCGGTAGCCGTGGAACCAGGCGTAGTGCACGCCCATGTCGATGAGCCGCTCGAGCCACGCGGGGGTGAGCAGCGTGTCGATGTTCGACCGGCAGAGGCTCGTGGCCACGCCGGTGATCAGCCGCGCCTCCAGGCAGAGCTCGAGACCGCGGAGCGACCGGTCGAGCACCTGCCGTCCGCCGCGGCGGACGTCGCTCGTCGCCGCATCCCCCTCGATGCTCACCAGCGGCGTGGCGTTGCCCAGCTTCCGCAGCCGACGGGCGATGTCGGGGGTGATCAGCTGGCCGTTGGTGAAGATCTGGAAGTAGCAGTCGGGGTGGGCCTCGAGCAGGTCGAGCAGCCGCGGGTGGAGGAAGGGCTCGCCCCCGAGCAGCCCGAAGAACACGTTGCCGTGCGCCTTCGCGTCGCGGACGATCGCGTCGAGCTCCTCGAAGGGCACCATCGTCCGCGGCGCCTGCACGTCGACCCAGCAGCCCTGGCACTTGAGGTTGCAGGAGTTGATCACCGAGAGGTGGAGGAACGGCGGAAAGACGACGCCCCGCCGCAGCCGCGCCTTGAACTTCTCGACCGCGATCAGCCCCTTGACGCCGAAGTTCCAGCCGAACTTCCAGAGGCAGTTGGGCGCCACGGACGAGAGCATGTGGCCGGCCATCCGCGGCAGGATCATGGGCATGGCTCGCATGGCGGCGTCGCGATCGGGAAGGGGACGACGGACCGGCCGGGCACGGGGACGGGCAACCGCGGTGGTCGCACGATCGCGTTCCCCGGACGCATCGTTATACCCGCTCCCCGCTCGCTACACCCGGGCCGCGATCCGGTGCGTGGGCACGGGTCGTCCGGGCCGGAAGTGCTCGAGGTGCAGGATCTCGTGGGGCCGTCCCGCCACGCAGGCGGCCACCGCCCCCCGCACGGCGAGCTCGAGCTCCGCGGGATCGGCCTCGGCCCGCAGGTTCACGAGCAGGCGGCCCACGTCGACCGGCTCGGCGAGCCGGTGCGACGCCACGGCCGCGTCGGCGGACCGCACGATGTTGGCCGCGGCCAATTCATACGGGTCGCCCTCGACCGCGAGCGTGCCCTTCAGGTGCGCGATCTCGCGGCCGTCGGCCGCCAGCCGGCCGCGGATGTCGGCGAGGATCGCCGCGAGCAGCTCGTTGCCGTCGAACTCGGCGGCATCGGCAGCGCCGATCCTGACCTCGGCGTTGAGCCAGCCGAGCAGCGACTCGCCGAGCGCGTAGCGGTCGTAGTCGATCTCGGCGATCGCCGCGGCGGCCGTCGTGCCGGCCAGGAGCCGTTCGAACCAAGGCTCGAGCCCCGCGCCGTCGCGGGCCGAGCATTCGAGGATCTCCGCCCGCGGATTCACCGCGGCGACCGCGGCCCGCAGCCGCTCCCGCCGGGGGGCGTCGACCAGGTCGCACTTGTTGACGACGACGATCTCCGCCTCCTCGAGCTGCTTGCGGTAGATGTAGCCGACGTGCTCGGAGAGCCTCGCCTCGGCGAGCCCGAGCACCCGCTCCGCCCGCAGCGGGTCGACGACCACGCTCATCGGCGCCACGACGAACCGCCCGCCGTAGATCTGCTCGAGCGGCAGCGTGACGGTCGCCACCAGGTCGGTGCAGCTGCCGACCGGCTCGGCCACGAGCACGTCGGGGGCGTTCTCCCGCACGAGCGCCTCTGCCGCCTCGACGAGCGACGTGAACCGGCAGCAGAAGCAGCCGCCGACGATCTCCTCGACCGGCATGCGATGGGCGGCCGCCAACGCCGTGTCGACGAGCCCGCCCCCCTGGTCGTTGGTGATGAGTCCCACGCGGAGTCCGCGGTCGGTCAGCCATTCCGCCAGCCGCAGGATCGACGTCGTCTTGCCGGCGCCGAGAAAGCCGCCGACCATCACGTAGCGGGCGCGTCCGTCAGCCGTCGTGTTCACGGTGCCGTTCTCCCTGGATGTCGCCCGGACCCTCGCCCACATGCCGGCCACGCTCCCGCCCTGCGGCATGGCCGGAGCCGTCGTGGCTGTCGCCGCCACTATAGCGGGAGGCCTGCAGCCGATCGACCGTCGCGGCGAGCAGCGCGACGTAGCCGTGCACGTCGGTGTGGCCCGGCATCGGCGTGCCGTGCACCGCGTACAGCCAGCCCGCGCCGTAGGGATCGGAGTGGGTCAGGCATGCCTCGGCCGTGAGCGCCGGGTTGGCGGCCTCGAACCTGCCTTCGACCACGCAAAAGAGGTCGCTCACCGCCTTGAACCCTTCGACGGTCCCCAGCCGCTGCCCGCCCGCCACCTGCTGGCCGGGCCGCACGTCGAGCAGCATCTCGACCAGTTCGCCGAGCATCCGCGTGGCGAACTTCGTGAAGCCCACGTGCCACAGCCGCGGGGCATCGTCGGCCGCGGCCGCCGCCGGGGCGGTCACCGCACGCAGCCAGAAGTGCGACGGCGAGTAGCGGCAGTCGACGGGGAACCGCGCCGAGAAGTGGGCGTGCCGAAAGCGGACGGTTTCCATGGTCGCGATGCTACTCCCCGGGCCGCGGCACCCGCAACGCTCTCGCCCGGGCCGCCGCGTGCAGGCGGCCCTTTTCGAAGTACCATGTCGAGATGGCCGCCTCCATCGCCCACCCCGCCCCCGCGACGCCTCCCGCCGGCCGCACCGACCTGCAGCGGAAGGCCATGCTCATCCGCGCGGTGGAGCAGCGGCTGCTGGCGCTCTTCGGCGAGGGCAGGCTGTTCGGCACGGTCCACACCTGCATCGGGCAGGAGTGGACAGGCATCGCCGTGGCCGAGGCCCTCCGCGACGGCGACGTCGTCTTCAGCAACCACCGCTGCCACGGCCACTTCCTCGCGCGGACGGGCGACGTCGACGGCCTCGTCGCCGAGGTCATGGGCCGCACGTCGGGCATCTGCGGCGGCCGCGGCGGCAGCCAGCACATCTGCTCCCGCAACTTCTACAGCAACGGCGTGCAGGGGGGCATCGTCCCAGTCGCCGCGGGCATGGCCTGCGCCGCAAAGTCCCGCCGCGACGGGTCGATCGCGGTCGTCTTCATCGGCGACGGGACGCTCGGGCAGGGGGCCGTCTACGAGACGTTCAACATCGCGTCGAAGTGGGATCTCCCGCTGCTGGTCGTGCTCGAGAACAACCGCTACGCGCAGAGCACCTCCCAGGCGCAGACCCTGGCGGGCGACATCGACGCCCGGCCGGCCGCCTTCGGCATCCGCACCTTCGCGGCCGACACCTGGCATCCCGACGCCCTGCTGGCCACCGCGGGCGAGGCCGCGGCCTACGTCCGCCGCGAGTCGCGGCCGGCATTCGTGCGAATCGACACCTACCGGCTGATGGCACACTCGAAGGGCGACGACGACCGCGCTCCCGCGGAGGTCAGTGCCCAGTGGGAGATCGATCCGGTCGCGCGGTTCGAGTCGCTGCATCCCGAGGCGGCGGCGGGCATCCGCGACTCGGTGGCGGCACAGGTCGAGGAGGCGGTGCGGCGGGCCGAGTCGTTCCCGTTCGCCGCGCCGGGTGGCGGCGAGCCGGGCGATGCAACCGCCCCGGTCCGCTGGAGCCCGACGCAGGTCGCCCATCCCGACCGGGTGGTGAACCGCATCCACGACGCGCTGCGGACGCAGGTCGCGACGGATGACCGCACGATCCTGATCGGCGAGGACATCGAGGGGCCGTACGGCGGCGCCTTCAAGGTGACCAAGGACATCAGCCGCGAGTTTCCGGGCCGCGTCCGCAACACGCCGATCAGCGAGGCGGCGATCGTGGGCCTCGGCAACGGGCTCGCGCTGGCCGGCATGCGGCCGGTCTGCGAGATCATGTTCGGCGACTTCATCACGCTCGCCGCCGACCAGTGGATCAACCACGCCGCCAAGTTCCGCTACATGTACCACGAGCAGGTGGCCGTGCCGCTGGTGGTCCGCACGCCGATGGGCGGCCGCCGGGGCTACGGCTCCACCCACAGCCAGTCGCTCGAGAAGCACCTCCTCGGCCTGCCCGGCACGCAGGTGCTGGCCGTGCACCACCGGCACGATCCCGCCGACCTCTACGGGCGGCTCTTCGGGTCACTCGACCGCCCCACGCTCGTGATCGAGAACAAGCTGCTCTACGGCATGCGGGTGGCGGCCGACGCCCCGCCCGGATTCGCGTGGGAGCACACCGACGAGCCGTTCCCCACGACCCGGCTGCGGCCCGAGGGCCTGCCCGACGTCACGATCGTCTGCTACGGCGGCATGCTCGCCGAGGTCGAGAAGGCGGCGCCGGTCCTTTTCGACGAGCACGAGATCGTCGCCGAGGTGATCTGCCCGCAGCGGCTCTACCCGTTGAACGTCGCGCCGATCGTCGGGTCGCTGCGGGATTCGCGCCGCCTGCTGATCGTCGAGGAGGGGCACGGCTTCGCGGCGTTCGGGGCCGAGGTGGTCGCCGCGATCCAGGAGCTGCATCCCGGGCTGCTCACCGGCGTCCGCCGCCTCGCCGCGCCCGATCATCCGCTCCCTTCCTGCCGTCCGCTCGAACTCGCGCTCCTGCCGGACGACGGCCGCGTCGTCGCGGCCGCCGTGGAGATGATGGCCGATGCCTGAGCCGACACCGGTGCTGGTGCCCCGCGAGAACGTCAACGACGAGGTGGTGATCCTCGTGAAGTGGCACGTGCGGCCGGGCGAACGGGTCGCCGACGCCCAACTGCTCGCCGAAATCGAGACGAGCAAGACGGTGCTCGAGATCCAGGCGCCGCGGCCGGGCTTCGTCCATCACTGGCATCCCGCCGGTGGCGAGATCGCCGTGGGCGACACGCTCTGCCTGATCGCCGACGAGCCGGTCGCCGCGGCGGCCGTCCCGCCGGGCCCGACGCCGACGCCCTCGCCATCTCCCGCCCCGCCGGTCGCCGCCCCGGACGGGGCCGCGCCGCGGCCCGCACCCGCCCTCGACCGGGCCGCAGGATCGGCGACGCCGGTCGGAGCGGAGCGCGGCGACGGGCGGCCGGCGCCGTCATCGCTGCGGCTCAGCGCGGCCGCCGCGGAGTTCGCGCGGCGGCACGCGATCGACCCGGAAAGCCTGGCGGGCCGTGGGCTCGTCCGCGTGCGCGACCTCCTCGCAGCCGAGGGCGACGCGGCCGTCGCAACGTCGCCGCCCGCCCGCCCGCTGCCGCCCGTGGCCGGAGCGACGTCGCAGCTCATCGGCGGCGTGCCCGTCACCCGCGAGCCGCTGCCGCGCCGCAAGACGCTGGAGATCCGCACGCTCGCCGGCGGGGCGGCGGGAGCCCTGCCCAGCTGGGTCTCGATCACCTGCCCCACCCGCGGCCTGCGCCGGCTGGCGGCAACGCGGCCGGAGATGCATGGCAACGCGACGGCCCTGATCGTCTTCGAGGCCGCCCGCCTGCTGCGGCAGTTTCCGGTCTTCAACGCGTCGTTCGACGACGGCGCGATCGGCCTGTACCAGGAGGTCAACGTCGGCTTCGCGGTGGACGCGGGCCGCGGCCTGAAGGTCCCCGTCATCCAGCACGCCGACACGAAGCCACTCGCGACGATCGCCCTCGAGATGCAGCAGGCGGTCTACCACTACATGGAGGACTCGCTGCCGCTGGAGTCGCTGGCCCGCGGCACGTTCTGCGTGTCGGACCTGTCGGGCGAGGAGGTGACGTCGTTCCTGCCGCTGGTGAGTGCGGGACAGTCGGCGATCCTCGGCGTCGGTGCGGAGACCTTCCCCGCGGCCGGTGGACCCGGCGGCTACCAGCTCGTGCTCGCCTTCGACCACCGCGTGGCGGAGGGTCGCGCGGCCGGCCAGTTCCTCCGGGCGCTCCGCGATCGGCTCGTGGCGCACGAGGCGACGCTCCGATCCGGCGGACAGGCTGCCGACGGCGGCGAGGGCGGGCGGCCTCCCGCCTGCGACCGCTGCGGCCGCGGCGTGGCGGAGATCGACGGCCTGGGCGGGTTCCTGGTGGCGGCGGCGCATCCGCGGGGCCACCTCTGCAGCATCTGCCTCGGAGGATTCTGAGATGGCCGATCGCGATGCGATCCGCGCGGCGGTGGCGGCGTTCTTCGGCGTCGACGCCGCAGGGCTCGCGCCCGACTTCCCGCTCGGCGACCGGCTCCGCAACTCGATCGCGCGGGCCGGGCTGCAGGCCCGCCTGCAGCGTGCTCTGGGCGTCATGCCGCCGCCGCTGGTCGACGTGCCCACCTACGGACAGTTGGAACGGCTGCTGCTCGGTGAGGGCGAACAGGGCCTGCCGCCCGGCCCCGCGATCGAGCCGGCCGGCGGACGGACCGACGTCGTGGCAGGTCGGCAGCCGACGACGGTGACGGCCGCCGGACTCCGCTGCGGCATCGACATCGAACCGGTGGAGAGCCTGCCCGAGGCGGCCGACTTCTGGTCGCATCCCTTCTACGCCGCCAACTTCAGTCCCGCCGAGCTCGCCGAGTGCGTGCGGGACGCGGCGCCGCGGGAGCGATTCGCGGCCCGCTGGTGCGCGAAGGAAGCGCTCGTGAAGTGCGACCCGGCCTGCCGGGAGATCCCGCCGGCCCGCATCGAGCTGCGGAAGGACGAGGACGGCGTGCCCCGGCTCTACGACGTCGCCTCCGGCCGGCCGCTGCCCGTCGCGGTCAGCATCTCGCATGCCGGCGGTTTCGCCGCGGCGATCGTCGTGGCGAACGCCGCCCCGGCCGCCGGTCCCCCGGTGGCGTCACCGGCTCCCGCCGCCCTTCTTCCCGGCGCGGCGGCGCGACTGATGCCGCCGGTCGCCCTGGCGGCGGCCGTGCTCGCCGTGGCCGTCTCGCTGGTCACCGCCGCCCGCGTCTGGATGCGGTAGCGGCCGCCGCGTCGCGACTGCGGAGGTCTCGCGCCGGAGCCGGTCGAGCACCCGCCGGATGTCGGCCGGCAGCGGGCTGTCGAACCGCAGGTCCTGCCCGGTCTCCGGCTGCACGAAGCCGAGTTCGGCGGCATGCAGCATCACCCGCGACGCCTGCGACGCGTCCTCGACCTGCATGCCGCGGGGCGCCGAGTAGACCCGCTCGCCGCAGACCGGGTGGCCGATCTCCGCCATGTGGATGCGGATCTGGTGCGTGCGGCCCGTCTCCAGGCGGCACTCCACGAGCGTGAACGCGTCGCCGAGGTGCTCCACGGGCTGCACGTGTGTCACCGCCGGCTTGCCCTCGTCGGTGCCGGAGGATCCGCGCCGGCCGTCGCCGCGATCGCGGAGGAGGTTCGTGCGGATCGTGCCCGCGCCCACCCGGCCCACGCAGATGGCGAGGTAGCGACGGTGCGTGGTGTGGGCCCGGAACTGCTCGGCGAGGATCCGCTCCGCCGGCACCGTGCGGGCGAAGACCACCAGGCCGCTCGTCTCGCGGTCGATGCGATGCACGGCCCGCACCGGCGGCACGCGACGGGGCTTGCGGCCGCGGCCGCCGGGCCGCGCGAGCAGGTGCCGGGCGATGGCCTCGGGCACCATCTCGTCGAGCGTCGGCTGCACCTGCCGCCGCCGCGCCGGCCACGACCGCTCCTCGCTGTGTCGCGTCGTCGTGACGCCGGTCGGCTTGTCGACGACCACCACCTGCTCGTCGAGGTGCACGACCCGCACGTCGTCGGGCTGCGGCGGCGCGGCGGCCGCGGCCGGGAGCACCTTCACGACCTCGCCCTCCTTGAGCCGCCGGGCCGCGTCGGTGCAGATGTTGCCGTGGATCATCACGTGACGCGACCGCACGAGCTTCTGCACCCGCGACCAGCTCGCCGCGCCGCCGCCCGCGGCCGCGCTGCCGAGCCGCGCGCGGAGGAAGGCCGCGAGGGTCTGGCCACGGTCGGCGGGGGTGACGTGCAGGACGGTGCCGGCGGCGGACTTCATGCGGCGAGTTTATCACGGGCATCGGCGGCGGCCCGCCCCGTCCGGGGCCACCGCCGCGGCGTTGTGACCGCGGCGACCGCCGACTACGCTGTGCCGGCGCGGGGGCCGCATCCGCCCCCGCCGTGTCACGGCAGCCTCCGGCCCGTACCTGCCGCGGCGGGTCCGTCCGCTTTCGGGGGCCACCCCTGTTCCACGGGTCACCCCGTCCTCAGCCCCCGGCACCGCCATGGATCTCGGCTACGAGGCACAGGCTCTGGCGGTGATCCTCGCCGTGGTCGTGGCGCTCTGGGTGACCGAGGCGCTGCCGCTGCCGGTGACGGCGCTGCTCGGCGTCGTGGCCTGCATCATCGCCGGGGTCGCGCCCGCGAAGACCGTCTTCCGGCCGTTCGCCGACCCGATCATCTTCCTCTTCATCGGCTCGTTCATGCTCGCGGAGGCGATCCGCGTGCACGGGCTCGACCGGCGGCTGGCCTTCGCCGTGCTCGGCATCCCCTGGGTGGGCGACCGGCCGTGGCGGGTGCTGGCGGCGGTGGGGTTCGTCTCCGCGCTGATCAGCGCGTTCATCTCCAACACCGCCACGACCGCGATGATGCTCGCGATCGCGACCGGCATCCTCGCGGCGATCGAGCACGCCTCCCGGATCGAGCGGGACCGCACCGGCGGCGTCGATGTCGGGCTCGATCCGCGTTTCGCCACCGGGCTGCTCTTGTGCGTGCCGTTCACCGCGTCCGTCGGCGGCCTGGCGACGCCGATCGGCACGCCGCCCAACATGATCGGCGTGGGCTTCATCCGCAGCGAGCTGGGGATCGACATCTCCTTCCTCGCATGGTGCGTCGTGGGCGTGCCGGTCGCGGCCGCGCTCGCCGCGGTCGCGGTCGCGGTGCTCGTGTGGATGTTCCCCGCCGGCACGGGCCGGTTGCCGGGCATGGCCGCGTTCGTCGCCGCGGAACGGGCGCGGCTGGGCCGCTGGTCGGTCGGCCAGCGGTCGACCGCCGTGGCGCTGGCCGCGACGGTGACGCTGTGGATGGTGCCCGGCGGGCTCGCGCTGGCGCTGGGGCAGAAGCACCCCGCCTGCGTCTGGCTGGCGGCGCGGCTGCCGGAGGGCGTGGCCGCGCTCGTCGGCGCGCTCATGCTCTTCGCGCTGCCCGGCGGCCGCCGGGCCGACGGCACGCGGCGGGCGGCGCTCGAGTGGACCGAGGCGAGCGGGATCGACTGGGGCATCGTGCTGCTCTACGGCGGCGGCATGGCGCTGGGCGAACTCTCCTTCCAGACGGGCCTGGCGGAGGCGCTCGGCCGCAGCTTCACGGCCTGGATGCCGTCGGGGGCCGGCGCCACCGCGGCGCTCGTGGCGGCCGCCTGCCTCGTGGGCCTCGTCACGAGCGAGTTCACGAGCAACACGGCCAGCGCCAACATGGTGGTGCCGGTCGCGATCGCCCTCGCGCAGGCCAGCGGCGGCGACCCGCTCGTGGCGGCGCTCGCCGCCACGTTCGCCGCCAGCCTCGGCTTCATGATGCCGGTGAGCACGCCCTGCAACGCGATCGCCTACGGCACGGGCCGGATCCCGCTGCGGGCGATGATGAAGAGCGGCGCGATGCTGGACGTGGCGGGCGTGGTCGTGATCACCGCGGCGATGCTGCTGGTGGGCGGCATCTGGCGGGCCGTCTGAGGCGGCGCGTGGCCGGCAGGCTTGACCGGGTTTTCGGCGGTTTTAGACTTTGAGGGGAGGCCTCGACAGCGGCAGCCTCCGCAGGCGAGCCGTTTTCTTCCCGAGAGGACCTCCTTCCGTGCCCGGCACATGCGTCATCGGTCTGCAATGGGGTGACGAGGCCAAGGGCAAGCTCGTCGACATCCTCACCGAGGACCACGAGGTCGTCGTCCGCTACCAGGGCGGTGCCAATGCCGGCCACACCGTCGTCTCCCAGGGGGAGACCTGGAAGCTCTCGCTCATCCCGAGCGGCATCCTCCGCGACGACGTCACCTGCGTGGTCACGGGCGGCGTCGCCCTCGACCCCGCGAGCGTCATCAAGGAGATCGACGGCCTGGAGTCCCGCGGCGTCCGCGTGGCGGGCAAGCTGCTCCTGAGCGACCGGGCGCACCTCGTGTTCCCCTGGCACATGGCCGAGGACCGCCTGCTCGACGGCAGCCTCTCGGGTGGCGAGGCGATCGGCACGACGGGCCGGGGCATCGGCCCGTGCTACCGCGACAAGGTGGGCCGCTCGCTGGCGATCCGCCTCGGCGACCTCTACCGCGACGGGTTCCGCGACCGCCTCGAACACATCGTCGGGATCAAGAACCGGCTGCTCGCCGGCTGGGGCGGCCCCGCGGCCGAGCCGCTCGACGCCGCCGCGATCCTGGAGGCGACCCGGCGTCACGCGGAACGGCTCCGTCCCTACGTCGCCGACACCACGTCGTTCCTGCTCGACAAGATCGAGTCGGGCGGACGGCTGCTCTTCGAGGGGGCGCAGGGCGCACTGCTCGACATCGACCACGGCACGTTCCCCTTCGTCACGAGCAGCAACTCGTCGGGGGTCGGCGTCGCCAGCGGCTCGGGTGTGCCGGGACGCTGGGTGGATCGCGTGATCGGCGTCGTCAAGGCCTACTCGACCCGCGTGGGCGGCGGCCCCATGCCCACGGAGCAGGCCAACGCGATCGGCGAGCACCTCCGCGAGCGCGGCCGCGAGTACGGCACCGTCACGATGCGTCCCCGGCGGTGCGGCTGGTTCGACGCGGTGGCTGCCCGCTACACGGCCCGCCTCTCGGGCGTCGACGAGCTCGCCGTCATGCTGCTCGACGTGCCGGGCGGCCTCGACGAGCTGAAGATCTGCACCGCGTACACCATCGACGGCCGGCAGACGAGCCACTTTCCCAGCCACGTGGACGACCTCAAGAAGGCGGTGCCGGTGTACGAGACGCTGCCGGGCTGGCGCGAGGAGCTCTCCGGCGTCCGCCATCACGCCGCGCTGCCGACGGCCGCCCGCGGATACGTCGCCCGGCTCGGCGAACTGCTCGGCCGGCCGGTGTCGATCGTGTCGGTCGGCCCCGACCGCGAGCAGACGATCTTCTGCGACCGCCCCCCCGCACAGGCACCATGGCCACGCCCCCAGCTGCGCACGCCGGCGAACGCCTGACAGCCGCGGCGCCGACAGCACCGGCGGCGGGCCGCGGCCCCCGTCACGTCGCCATCATCATGGACGGCAACGGCCGCTGGGCGCAGCAGCGTGGCCTGCCGCGGATCGAGGGGCACCGACGCGGCGTCGCGAGCGTGCGGCGGATCACCGAGCACTGCGCCCGCCTGGGCATCGGGCAGCTCACCCTCTACTGCCTCTCCAGCGAGAATTGGCGGCGGCCGGCGCACGAGATCGACTTCCTGATGCATCTGCTCGAACAGTACATGGTCGAGGAGCGCGGGCTGCTCATGCGGGAGCGGATCCGGCTCTCGATGATCGGCCACCGCGACGCCCTGCCCGCCGCGACGCTCGCCGAGATCGACCGCACGGCGGAACTGTGTGCCGGCAACGACGGCATGCGGCTGTGCCTGGCGATCAACTACGGGTCGCGGGCGGAGATCGTCGACGCCGCGCGGCGACTGGCTCGCGAGGTCCGCGCCGGGGCGATCGACCCCGAGGGGATCGACGAGGAGGCGCTCGCGTCGCGGCTCGACACGGCGGGCATGCCCGACCCCGACCTGCTCATCCGGACGGCGGGCGAGATGCGGATCAGCAACTTCCTGCTCTGGCAGATCAGCTACGCGGAGCTGTGGGTGACCGACGTGTGCTGGCCCGACTTCGCCGAGCAGCATCTCGACGCGGCGATCGCGGCGTTCGCGATGCGGGAACGGCGCTTCGGGGGGCTCGGACCATCGTGAACCGTCCCGCCGAGTCCGCCCCGGAGACGGCCGCCCCCGGCGGCACGCTGCCGGCGGCATTCGCCTCGAGAGCGATCTCCGCGGCCGCGGTCACCGCGACGTTCGCCGCGCTCGCCTGGGCCGATTGGACGGCACTCGGCGGCGCGAGCCCGGCGTGGTGGCTGCTGCCGCTGGCGGTGGCGCTGGCCGTGGGCGGCATCGACGAACTCGGCGGGCTCTTCGCCCGGCGCGGCATCGCGCTGCCGCTGTGGCTGCTCCGACCGGCGATCGTGGGGGTGGTACTCTCGGCGGCTGCCACCGACGCCCTCTCCGGCCTGGCGTTTTCGCGGGATTCGTCGACGGCGGCGACGGCGATGGGCTGGCCGGCCGTGGCGGTCGTCCTCGCGATCATCGGTCTCTGCGCCGTCGAGATCGCCGGCTACACCCCGGGAGGCGGCGGGCTCGAGCGGCTGGCGGCGGGCACTTTTGCGGTGGCCTACGTCGGCCTGCCGCTGGCCTTCCTGGTGAGCCTGCGACTGCTGCACCATGCGCACGGCGGTCCCGAGTCGGACCAGGCTCCGCCGCTGCCCCCCGCGGGCGATCTCGGGATGCTGCCCCTCGTGAGCCTCGTCGCCGTCGTGAAGGCGGGCGACATCGCCGCGTACGCGGTCGGCTCGCTCGTCGGCCGGCACCGCATGGCGCCGATCCTCTCGCCCGGCAAGACGTGGGAGGGCGCGGCGGCGGCGCTGGCAGGGTCGCTCGTCGCGGCGTGGCTCGCGGTCGACTGGTGTCGGGCGGACGGCCACGCCGGGCCGTGGGGCGGCTGGATGCCGTACGGCCTGCTGGTCGGAATCGCCGGCATGGCGGGGGATCTCGCGGAGTCGCTCGTGAAGCGCGAATGCGGCGCCAAGGACTCGGGCCGCTCCCTGGGCGGGCTCGGCGGCGTGCTCGACCTGGTCGATTCCCTCCTGTTCGCCGCGCCGGTAGCCTGGCTGCTGTGGGTGGCCGGCGACCGCTGAAACCGCGGTCTTCACCAGGGAAAAACGGGGCCTTCGGTCCGCCACCCCCGCGGCGGGTATACTCGGGACGTCGTCGTGAACGTTCTTCCCTCCGAGACCGCTGGCGCCGTCACGCGTCACGGGCTTCGATGCCCCGCACGTCCATCGCGGTCGTCGACTCGAAGAGGCTCGTGGCCATCTTCGGACCGAGAGACCAGCACCTCCGCCGGATCCGCTCGACCCTCGGGGTGGGCGTGTCGGCCCGCGACGACTCGATTCACATCGAGGGGGACGAGCCCGCCGTGCTGCGGGCGGCGGAGATCTTCGAGCAACTCGACCGGATCGCACGGGAGCACGGCGCCGTCGATCCCGCCGACGTCACCCAGCTCCTCGCGCCGGGAGGCCCGGGGGGCCAGCCCGTGCCGCACGAGCCGATCGAGGTCCACCGCCCCGGCCTGCAGGTGCAGCCGCGGTCGCCGGGCCAGGCGGCCTACGTGCGGGCCATCCGCGATCACGACATCGTCGTCTGCAGCGGCCCCGCGGGCAGCGGCAAGACCTTCCTCGCCGTGGCACTCGCCGTGGCGGCGCTGCGGGCGGAGCAGGTCCGCAAGATCGTGCTGGTGCGGCCGGCGGTCGAGGCGGGGGAGAGCCTCGGCTACCTCCCGGGCGACCTGCAGGCCAAGATCAACCCCTACCTGCGGCCGCTGCTCGACGCGCTCCGCGACATGATGGACTACGAGCTCCTCAAGCGGCTCACGGAGCAGGACGTGGTCGAGATGATCCCGCTGGCCTACATGCGCGGCCGCACGCTCAACAACGCCTTCATCATCCTCGACGAGGCGCAGAACACGACCGTCGCGCAGATGAAGATGTTCCTCACGCGGCTCGGCATGGGCTCGAAGATGGTGATCTCCGGCGACGTCACGCAGATCGACCTGCCCTCCAATCGGCGCAGCGGCCTCGTCGACGCGCTGGAGCGGCTGGAGCGGGTCCGCGGCTGCGGCCGCGTGCAGCTCGGCGGAGCCGACATCGTCCGGCATCCGCTCGTGCAGCGGATCGTCGAGGCCTACGGCGACTGACCAGATGACCACGATCGCCCCCTCGTCCTACCGTCGCCGCGTGAAGCGTGGATCCTCCGTCGAGGGGCCGCAGGGCTTCTGGGGCTCGCTGCTCGAGCGCGTGTCGCGGTCGGAGGTGCTGCTGCGGCTGGCGCTGTGCCTCGCAGCCGGCCTGATCCTGCTCGTCGTGCTGCACGGCTGGCACGAACCCTTTCCGTTCCGGCAGGGCATGGTGCCGCCGCGCGGCATCGCCGCGCGGGTTCCGTTCGAGAAGCCCGACGCGGAGCGGACGAGAACGGCGCAGGATCGGGCCGCGGCACAGGTGCGGGTCGTCTACTCACAGGACAAGGCCGCGATCGTGCGGCTGCGCGACGGGCTGAAGAACCGGCTCGCGGAGGTCGCCGCGGCCGACGCCCTCACGCCGTCGTCGCGGGCGGCATGGCTCGAATTCGCGCCGGAGGCGGCGGCCGTGATCGACAGGCTGACGTCGCCCGCCGACAGGACCCCGGTGGCGCCGGAGCCGCCGCCCGCCGCCCCCGCGGAGCCGGCCGCCAAGGCGGAGGGCCCCGCACCGACGGCCGCGGATGCCGCCGAGAAGCCGGCGGGGCAGCCGACGCCCGGGACGGAAGGCAAGCCCGACGCCAAAGCCGACAGGCAGGTCGCCGGGGCGGAGCAGGCCTTCCAGCGGTTTCGCGCCCGGATCGACACGAAGGACCGGCTCCTCGAGTGCGAGAAGGGGGTCGACCGGGCCTTCGCGGCGCTGGAGACCGTCGGCGTGCTCGAGAAGATCCAGCACGGCATCGACGAGGGCAGCCAGACCGAGATCGACGTCCATCCGCTCGGCAACGCCACGGAGTTGACGAGGGCCCAGGTCGCCGACGTGCTCCTCGGCGAGGCGAAGGTGCGGCTCAAGGCCCGGCTCGACGAGGAGTTGGGCGAGGGGCCGCTGCCAGCCCGCGTCTTCACCTGGGTGGAGTCGCGGCTCCCGGGCACGCTGGAGATCGACCGCGACGCCACGGCGAAGGCGAAGAAGGAAGCGGTCGAGAAGACGCCGCAGCAGTTCGCGAGATACGCAGCCGGCGACCTGCTGGCCGATGCCGCCGCCCCGCTCGACGCGGATCGGATCCTGCTGCTCCAGCGGGAGCACGACGAGTACGTCCGCCAACAGGACGCCCGCCAGCGGATCGGCCGCGCGCTCTCGCTCTTCGGCCTGTTCGCGGCGATGTTCGCGCTGGCCGGCTTCTACATCCACATGCACCACCGCGAGGTTCTCGACGACCTCGGCCACGTGGCGACGCTGCTGGCGCTCTCCACCGTGACGGTCGTGCTCTGCCTGCTCTGCGCCGTGGAGGGATGGCGGGCCGAGATCGTGCCGCTGCTCGTCTTCGCGATGACCGTGGCCATCGCCTACGACGAGGATCTGGCGCTGCTCCTGGCCGCCGAGGTGGCGCTGGTCGTCGTGGTCGGCCTCGGCCGGGGTCTGGCCGACTACGTGACGCTGGCGGCCGCCGCGGCCGCGATGGTCTTCTGGATGGGCCGCATCCGCAGCCGGAGCAAGCTCATCTACGTCGGCCTGTGGGCGGCCGCCGTCACCATCGCCACGCAGGTGGGCGCGAACCTGCTCGAGGAGCGGTCGCTCGACATGCAGCTGCTCTACGAGGCCGGGCGGACCGGCCTCTGGACGCTGCTGGCCGGCTTCCTGATGACCGGACTGCTGCCCTTCATCGAACGGTCGTTCGGCGTGCTCACCGACCTCAGCCTGCTCGAGGTGGGCGACGTCGCCCACCCGCTCCTGCAGGAGCTCGTGCGGCGGGCGCCCGGAACCTACAACCACTCCATCAACGTCGCGAGCATCGGCGAGGCCGCCGCCGACGCGATCGGGGCCCGCGGCCTGCTCGTGCGGGTCGGGGCCTACTTCCACGACGTCGGCAAGATGCTCAAGCCCGCCTACTTCATCGAGAACCAGGGGCAGGAGAACCGGCACGAGTCGCTGGTGCCCGCCATGAGCACGCTCATCATCATCGCGCACGTCAAGGAGGGGGTGGAACTGGCCCGTCAGTACAACCTGCCCCAGCCGATCGTCGACATCATCGCGGAGCACCATGGCACGACGCTCGTCGAATTCTTCTACCGCCGCGCCGCCGAGCTGTCGCAGACCGATCCCAACGGCACCGAGATCGACGAGCAGAACTTCCGCTATCCCGGCCCGAAGCCGAGCTCGAAGGAGTCGGCCGTGATGATGCTCGCCGACGCGGTGGAGAGCGCGAGCCGCGCCCTCACCGAGCCCACCCCGGCACGGATCGCCGGCCTCGTCCACGACCTGGCCATGAAGCGGCTCCTCGACGGCCAGTTCGACGAGTGCGGGCTCACGCTCGAGGAGCTGGAGACGATCGAGAGCAGCCTCGTGAAGAGCCTCACCGCCGTCTACCACGGCCGCGTGAAGTACCCCGACCAGAGGACCGCCTAGTGGCCCGGTCCCGCGTCCGCCCCGCCGCGACGGCGATCGTGGTCGACGTGAGCGACCGTCAGGACGTCCTGCGGGTGTCGCCCCGCTGGCTCGAGCGCATCGTGCGGGCCGCGCTGCGGGCCGAGGGGGTCGAGCGGGCGGAGATCGGGGTGTCGCTGGTCGACGACCGCCGCAGCGCCGCGGTCCACCGCCGCTGGCTCGGCGTGGCGGGGCCGACCGACGTGATCACGTTCGACCTCTCGGCCGGGGGCGGCCCGCGGGCCGCCGGCGTCGCCGGCGACCTCGTGGTGAGCGCGGAGACGGCCCGTCGGATGGCACTTGCCGTGGGCTGGACCCCGCACCGCGAGCTCGCCTACTACGTGGTGCACGGGCTGTTGCACCTCGCGGGCTACGACGACCGCTCTCCGGCCGACCGCCGCGCCATGCGGTCCCGCGAGCGCGTGGTGATGCGGGCCTGCGGACTGCCCGCGCCACCCCGTCCCGCCGGAGGCCGGCTCCCATGACCGGCGCGGAGTCGTTGGGCATCGAATCGGCCGTGCTGTTGCTCGCGGTGGCGAGTCTGGCGGCGGTGCAGGCCCGCGCCGTCCGCGGCGCCCAACGGCATCGGCTCCTGGAGCTCTGCCGGCGGGCCGGCCGGCCGGAGCGGTACGAGGAGATCGTGGCCGGAAGCGAGACGATCGCGTTCATCGCCGCGTCGGTGGTCGTGGTCGCCGCCGCGGTGGCGACGCTGCTGGCGTTCCGCGGACTGCTCGACGTGTCGGGCGGCGTGCTCGTGATCGAGGTGTCGGCGGTCGCCGCCTGGATCGCGCTGGTGTGGCTGACGCTCGTCGTGGTGCCGATGCTGCTCACCCGGTTCGCGGGCCCCTGGATCGTGGTGGCGACGTGGGGCCTCTGGCGGCCCGTGGTCGGCCTCGTGTCTCCGGCGGTCGCGCGGCTCGGCGCGGTGGCCGCCGCGATCGGCCGGATGGCGACGGGCTCGGGCGACGGTGATGCCGCCGGCGGACGGCCACAGGACGAACTGCGGCTGGTGGTCGACGAGGCGCACCGGGAGGGCCGCATCGAGGGGGCGGCCCGCGACATGCTCCGCGGCGTGATCGGCCTCGACGACGTGCGGGTCGCCCAGATCATGACGCCCCGCACGCGGATGATCGCGATCCCGCTGGCGGCGGGCTGGGACGAGGCGGTGCGGCTGGCCGCCGAGAGCGGGCATACCCGGCTGCCGGTCTGGGACCGCTCGGCCGACGACGTCGTGGGCATCCTGCACACCCGCGACGTGCTCAACCGCATGGCCGACGGGCTCGCCTCCCGTCCCCAGCCGCCGACGGACGACCGCGGCATCCGCCCGCTGCTGCGGCCGCCCTGGTTCGTGCCCGAAACCATGAGCGTGCAGAAGATGCTCCTGGAGTTCCAGCGCGGCAAGACGCACATGGCCATCGTCACCGACGAATTCGGCGGGGTCTCCGGCCTCGTGACGATCGAAGACGCGCTCGAGGAGATCGTCGGGGAGATCGCCGACGAACACGACGAGGCCTTCTCCGACGGCGTGAGGGCGGTCTCCGCGGACGTGTGCGAGGTGCTCGCGCACGTGCCGGTCTCGCGGCTCAACGAGCGGATGCGGGTGGCGCTGCCCGAGGAGGAGGGCTACGAGACGGTCGGCGGATACGTCTTCCACCAGTGCGGCCGCATCCCGGAGGTGGGCGAGCGGATCGAGTCGCACGGCGTGGCGCTCGAGGTGCTGGCGGCGACCCGCCGCCGGATCGACCTGATCCGCGTGGAGCGGCTGGCCGACGCGGGCCGGGGGAGCGGCGGCAGCGATGGCGGCTGAAAAGGCACGGGCGATCGTCGTGCGGGCGATCCCCTTCGGAGACACCAGCGCCATCGTCACGCTCTTCACCCGCGAGTTCGGCAAGCTGCGGGCTCTGGCGAAGGGGGCGTGGCGGCCCAAGGGGGCGTTCGATGCCGCCCTTGACCTGCTTTCGACCTGTCAGGTACTCGTCCTCCGCAAATTCACGGGCGGCCTCGACTTGCTGACGGAAGCCAGCCTCGAGCACCGGTTCCGTGTCGGCGGCAGCCTCGCTGCATTCCATGGCGGCATGGCGGTCGCCGAACTGCTCGACGTACTCACCGCCGAAGGCGATCCACAGCCGGAGTTGTTCGATGTCGCACACTCGACCCTGCGGATCCTGTCGGCCGCCGGCCCATCGGCGGAGGACGGCGCACGCAGCGGGCTCCCAGACGCGCGGGTCCGCGGGCTGGTCACGCACACCGAGCTGGCGGTGCTGCGGCACGTCGGCCACGCGGCCGTCCTGGTGCGGTGCGCGGAGTGCGCCGGGGCTGTGCCGTCGGCCGGCAGGGTGGCCTTCGGCATGCTCGACGGCGGCGTCCTGTGCGCCGAGTGCCGGCGTGGCAAGCGGGCCGTCGTCTCCGTATCGGCCGACTGCCTCGCCGCCCTGCGGCTCCTGGCCGGGTCTCCCGACGCCTGGCGCGAGCTCACGCTGCCCGACGCCGTCGACGGCGAGGTCCGCGCCGTCATGAACACCCTGCTGTCCCACCTGCTCGGCCGCCGGCCACGCGTGGCCCCGCTCCTGCAGCCGCGTTCCCGCCCCCGACCGCCCCGCACCTCCTGAGCCGCGCCGGCCCCATGACACCGTCCCGAGACACACCGGCCCGCCGCGTCGGCGTCCTGCGTTCGGCCCGGGCCGCGTCCCGCGCGGTCGTCGCGTCGTGCCTGCTCCTGCAGGCCGGATGCGCGACGTTCAAGACGCCGACGTGGCCCTGGTCGAAGCCGGCCGCCACGGTCGACAAGGTCGCCGGCGAGCTGGGCGAAGACGCCGATTCCTCCGTGATCTCCTCCGAGTTCAACCCCACCGAGCAGGACTTCGGCTGGGACTACTTCAAGGGGGAGAACATCAAGAAGCGGTGGAAGAAGATGGTGGGCCGCGGCCCCAACGAGCCGGTGGCCCGCAAGGCGCTGGCGGACGCCGACGCCCTCTATCGCGACCGCAAGTACAAGGAGGCGATCGCCCAGTACAAGGTGGCGATCGATCGCTGGCCCGACTCGGTGATCGAGGAAGACGCCCTCTGGCAGCTCGCCGAGTGCTGGTTCTTCACCGACCAGTATCCGAAGGCCGAGGACTGCTACGACCAACTGGTGAAGAAATACGCGAACTCGCGGTATCTCGACCGGATCGCGCAGCGGCAGTTCGTGATCGCGCAGTACTGGATCGCGCTCGACCAGAAGCACAATTACCCGACGATCGTGCCGAATCTCGTCGACCGCTCCAGGCCGCTCTTCGACACCCGCGGCCGGGCCATCAAGGCGTTCGATCACGTGCGGATCAACGATCCGCGCGGGTCGCTCGCCGACGACAGCATCATGGCGCAGGCCAACGCCCACTTCCTCGATCGGCAGTGGATCGACGCCGACTACTTCTACGGCCTCCTCCGCAGCGAGTACCCCGACAGCGACTTCCTCCTGCAGGCCCACCTGCTCGGCCTGCAGGCGAAGCTGCGGGCGTACCAGGGACCGGGCTACGAGGGGGGCATCCTCAACGAGGCGGAGGTGCTCGCCGATCAGATCCTCGTGCAGTTTCCCGACCAGTTGGCCGGCGACGAGGCGGAGCGGGTGCAGACCACGCGGGCCGCGATCGCCGCCCAGCAGGCGACCCGGCACTGGTCGCGGGCGGAGTTCTACGCCAAGGGCAAGCACTACACCTCCGCCCGGATCTACTACGCCCTGATCGCCCGCGACTATCCCAAGACCATGCTCGCCCAGCAGGCCCGCGACCGGCTCGACTCCCTCGCCGGCAAGGAGGACGTCTCCGACAACCCGTTCCCCACGCTGACGGCCCTGCTCAACCCCGACTCGCTCAAGCAGGCCGAACTCGACGCGATGGCCGAGGCCAACACGGCGATCGCCCGGGGCGACACCTCCGGCGCCAACCCGCCACTCCGCTGAACGGACGAGGTCCCATGGCCCTGCCCGCCGTCAGCCGCCGCCGGCTCGATGCCTGCCTGCTGCTGGCCGGCTGCGCGGCACTCCTCGGCGGCGGCTGCGCGGGCTACCGCTTCGGCAACAACACGCTCTACGCGCCGAACGTGCGGACGGTCTACGTGCCGATGATCCAGTCGGACAGCTTCCGTACCACCCCCGGCATCGACCTCGGCGAGCGGCTCACCGAGGCCGTCTGCAAGGAGATCGAGAAGCGGACGCCCTTCAAGGTCGTGGGCGACCCGGCCGCCGACAGCGTTCTCACGGCGCGGATCGTGGCCGACACGAAGCGGATGATCGTGGAGAGCCCGACCGACCAGTCGCGGATGGTGGAGATGAACTTCCAGGTGCTGGTGACCTGGGCCGACCGCGGCGGCGCGGTGCTGGCCTCGGGCGGCGTGCCGATGCCGGCGGCGAGCGTCGACGTCGGGCAGGCGGCGATGCTGGTGCCCGAGTACGGCCGCTCGGTGGCGAGCACGCAGCAGGAGGCGATCATCAAGATGGCCCAGCAGATCGTGGGCCTGATGGAGGAGCCCTGGTAGCCTGCGCCGGGGGCGGGCTGGTGCGTCGGCGGCGGAGGCGGTCTGGTAGAGTGCCGGGATGAGCGTCCCGGGCACACCCTCGCACTGGCGGCTGCGGACCACCCGGCTCGCGCTGCCCGGCACCGACGGCCGCACGCTGCCGCTGGTGATGGGGATCGTCAACGTCACGCCCGACAGCTTCTCCGACGGCGGCAGGCACGCAGCCGTCGAGGAGGCCGTCGCCCACGGGATGGCGCTCGTGGACCAGGGCGCCGACATCCTCGACGTCGGCGGCGAGAGCACGCGGCCCTTCGCGGAGCCCGTGCCGCAGGACGAAGAGCTGCGTCGCGTGACGGAGGTGGTGCGGCAGCTCGCGGCCCGATCCGGCGTGCCCGTCTCGATCGACACCTCGAAGGCGGCGGTGGCGGCCCGCGCGATCGATCTCGGCGCCGAGATCATCAACGACGTGACTGGCCTGGAGGGGGATCCCGACATGCTCCGCGTCGCCGTCGCGTCGGGCGCCGGCGTCTGCGCGATGCACATGCAGGGCACGCCGCAAACGATGCAGCTCGACCCCCGCTACGCCGACGTCGTGGCGGAGATCCACGCCTACCTGGCCCGGCGTCGGGACGCCCTGCTCGCCGCGGGCGTGCCGCTCGACCGCATCTGCCTCGATCCCGGCATCGGCTTCGGCAAGTCGCACGAGCACAACCTCGCGCTGATGGCGGCGGCGGGACGCTTCCTCGACCTCGGCACGCCGATCCTCGTGGGTCACTCCCGCAAGGGCTTCATCGGCAAGTTGATCGAGCGGGACCGTGGCCGGCCGGCCACGCTCGAGGAGCGGGACGGCGGCACCGCGGGCGCGGCCTGCGGCCTCGCTGCCGCCGGCATCCATGTCATCCGCGTCCACGCCGTCGGCCTCGTCCGCGCCGCGGTCGCGGGCTGGTCCGCGACCGCCGGCCGAAGCTGATCCCCGCACCGCCGGAACGCGGATGAGCCCCCCTCGACAGCGATGTTCCTGCCCCATCGACCATGCGGCGAGGGGGGACGATGCTCCGAGAGCCGGCGTTGCCGACCGGCGACGCCATGGAACGGGGGAGCGCAGGCGGCATCGCGTGAGCGGAGGACGGATGTCCGGACCGCACGTCCGGCGACGGGGCATCGGCGTCCCCGACCAGCTCGCACCCGAGGCTCGAGTGCCGCTCCGATTTACACCTTCGCGATCGCCGCGCGGGCGGCCTCGGCGCACTGCCGGATGTCGTCGAGCGGGTTCTGCGGATTCTCTTCGTACTCGATCGACAGTGCGCCGTCGGCGGGGAACTTCGCCGCCACGAGCGCCTCCATCACGGCCGGCACGTCCATGTGGCCCTTGCCGAGGATCACGCCCTTGGTCTTGTCCTGCATCTCGGCGAAGTCCTTGAGGTGGACGCCGTAGAGCCGGCCCTTGAGCAGCCGGATCACCTCCACGGGACGCTCGCCCGAGCGGATGAAGTGGCCCAGGTCGGCGCAGGCCCCGATCCGCGGATCCCGCTTCTCGACCGCCTGGAGCACGTCGATCGCCTTGTTGTAGCGGTGCGTGGGGCCGTGGTTGTGGATCGCGATCCGGACGTCGAACTCCTTGACGAGATCCTCGAGGCTGTCGAACGCCTCCGGCGCGGGGTCGGCCGACAGCGTGCGGATGCCGGCCCGCTTCGCGAACTCGAAGATCTTGCGATTCGCGGCGGCGTCCTTGGAGAAGCCGTTGACGCCGTGGGCCGAGATCGTCAGGCCGAGGTCGGCGAGCTTCTTCTTCATGGCGGCGATCGCCTCGTCGTCCGAGTTGATCGGATACATGCCGGGGTAGAACTCGACGAACTTGAACCCCAGGTCGCGGGCGTGCTTGAGTGCCTCGTCCACCTTGTAGCCGCGGAGCGAGTAGAGCTGCACGCCGAGGTTGAGGTTGTCGGCGGCGGCGGCAGCGGCCGTCCGGCCCCACGGGGCCATCGCGACGGCGCCGGCGGCGGCCGTGCCGGCGAGGAACGAGCGGCGGCTGGGATGCGTGGGCGACATGGAGCGGCTCCTGCGTGTGAAGGAAGGGAAGAATCGGAGTAAGATACGCGAAACCCCGCCCCCCCGCACGCACGCCGCCATGAGCACAGCCGCCCCGCCCCCCGCCGCCCCGACCACCCTGGCGGCGCACTGCCGATCGATCGCGGAGCGGGCCCGCCGGGCGGCCATCGACCTGGCGGCGATCCCGGGGGAACGGAAGGCCGCCGCCCTGCGGGCCGCCGCCGCCGCGATCCGGGCGGACGTGGAGGGCATCCTCGCCGCGAACCGGCTGGACGTGGCCGCCGCCCCAGGCTTCGGCCTTTCGCCCGCCGCGATCGACCGACTCACACTCGACCCCAAGCGGGTGGAGGGGATCGCCGCCGGCGTCGAGGCCGTCGCCCTGCTGCCCGACCCGGTGGGCGAGCTGCTCGAGGAGGCGACGCGGCCCAATGGCCTGGTCGTCCGCAAGATCCGCGTGCCGCTGGGCGTGGTGTTCTTCATCTACGAGTCGCGGCCCAACGTCACGGCCGACGCCGCCGCCGTCGCGCTGGCCGCCGGCAACGCCATCATCCTCCGCGGCGGCAAGGAGGCGGCCCACTCGAGCGCGTGCATCGTCGAGAGCATGCGGCGGGCGATCGCGGCCGCCGGCGTGCCCGCCGACTGCGTGCAACTGGTCGACACGCCCGACCGCGAGGCCGTCGGCGCCTTCCTGCAGATGGATGACCTGATCGACATCGTCATCCCGCGGGGGGGTGAGCAGCTCATCCGCCGTGTCTGCTCCGAGGCGCGGATGCCGGTGCTCAAGCACTTCACCGGCAACTGCCACGTCTACGTCGACCGTGCCGCCGACCTCGCGATGGCCAAGGCGATCACCGTCAATGCCAAGTGCCAGCGGATGGGCGTGTGCAACGCGGCCGAGTCGCTCGTCGTGCACCGCGACGTCGCCGACCGGTTCCTGCCCGACGTGGCCGCCGCCCTCGGCGAGCACGCCGTCGAGATCGTCGGCGATGCAGCCACCCGCGCGGTTCTGCCCGCGGCCGGCGCCGCGACCGAGGCCGACTTCGCCACGGAGTACCTGGGCCCCAAGATCTCCGTGGCGGTGGTCGACTCGCTCGATGCGGCGATCGACCACGTCAACCGCTACGGCTCGCGGCACACCGACTCGATCGTCACCGCCGACCGGGCCGCCGCCGAGCGGTTCGCCGCCCGCGTCGACACCGCAGTGGTGATGGTCAACGCCAGCACCCGGTTCAACGACGGCGGCGAGATGGGTCTCGGCGCCGAGATCGGCATCTCGACCGACAAGCTGCACGCCCGCGGCCCGTGTGGCACCCGGGAACTGACCACCTACAAGTACGTCGTCCTCGGCTCGGGGCAGACGCGGTCATGACGCGGCCTGCCGTTCTCGCGGCGTTCGCCGCCGTCGCCTGCCTCCGGTGTGCCATGCCCCAGCCCGCCCCCGCGGACGACGACGTCGACCCGTTCCTGTGGCTGGAGGACGTGACGGGCGAGCGGCCGCTCGACTGGGTCCGCGACCGCAACGCGGAGAGCGTCGAGGCATTGGCGGGATCGGAGCGTTTCCGGTCGCTCGAGTCGCGCATCCGCACGATCCTCGACTCGAAGGAGCGGATCCCGTTCGTCAGCCGGATCGGCGACCGCTACTACAACTTCTGGCGGGATGCGGCGAACCCCAAGGGGCTGTGGCGACGGACGACGCTCGAGGACTACCGCCGCGCGGAGCCGGCGTGGGAGACGGTGCTGGATCTCGACGCGCTCGCGGCCCGGGAGGGGGAGAACTGGGTCTGGCACGGCGCCGCGGTGCTCGAGCCGGAGGACCGGCTCTGCCTGCTCTCGCTGTCGCGCGGCGGCGCCGACGCCGACGTGGTCCGCGAGTTCGACCTCGAACGGAAGGCGTTCGTGGACGGCGGCTTCGCGCTGCCGGAGGCGAAGAGCCGCTTCGGCTGGCGGAACCGCGACAGCCTGTTCGTGGCCACCGACTTCGGGCCGGGCTCGCTCACCACCTCGGGGTATCCGCGGACGGTCCGCGAATGGGCCCGCGGCACGCCGCTGGCGGCGGCGCCGGTCGTGTACGAGGGCCGCCCCGACGACATGTCGGTGGCGGGCTTCCACGACCCGACGCCGGGCTTCGAGCGGGACTTCGTCCGCCGCCAGATCACGTTCTGGACGAACGAGCTCTTCCTGCGGCGTGACGGCCGGCTCGTGAAGGTCGAGAAGCCCGACGACGCCGACGCCGCGGTGCACCGCGAGTGGCTGCTGATCGAGCTCCGCAGCCCCTGGACGGTCGGGGGCGCGACGCATCCGGCGGGCGGGCTGGTGGCGGCCGACTTCGAGCGTTTCCTGGCGGGCGACCGCACGTTTCACGTCCTCTTCGCGCCGGGGCCCCGCACGTCGCTGGCGGGCTACGCCTCCACCCGCAACCACCTGCTGCTCAACACGCTCGACAACGTCCGCAGCCGCGTCGACGTGCTCACCTTCCGCGACGGCCGCTGGCACCGCGAGCCGCTCCCCGGCGTGCCGGAGTTCGGCACCGCCAGCGCGACGCCCGTGGACGACCTCGACTCCGACGACTACCTGCTCGTCACCGCGAATGCCCTGACGCCCACCACGCTGTCGCTCGGCTCCGCGGCCGAGGCGACGCGACCGCCCGAGAAGCTCAAGCAGTCGCCCGCCTTCTTCTCCGCGAACGGGTTGTGCGTCAGCCAGCACGAGGCCACGTCCCGTGACGGCACGCGGGTCCCCTACTTCCAGATCGGCCCGGAACGGCTGCCGCTCGACGGTTCGACGCCGACCTTGCTCTACGGCTACGGCGGCTTCGAGATCCCGCTCGTGCCGGGCTACGAGCCGATCGCCGGCGGCTGCTGGCTGGAGCGCGGGCACGTCCACGTGATCGCGAACATCCGCGGCGGCGGCGAGTTCGGCCCGCGGTGGCACCAGGCGGCGCTCAAGGAGAAGCGGCCCCGCGCCTACGAGGACTTCATCGCCGTCGCCGAGGATCTCGTCGCGCGGCGGGTGACGTCGCCGGCGCACCTGGGAGTGAAGGGGGGCAGCAACGGCGGCCTGCTCGTGGGCAACATGCTCACGATGCGTCCCGACCTCTTCGGCGCCGTCGTCTGCCAGGTGCCGCTCCTCGACATGCGCCGCTACCACACGCTCCTCGCGGGCGCCAGCTGGATGGGCGAATACGGCGACCCGGACGACCCGGCGGAATGGTCCTTCATCCGCGGCTTCTCCCCCTACCACAACGTCGACCGGGGCCGGGAGTATCCGCCGACCCTGATCACCACCTCCACCCGGGACGACCGCGTGCACCCCGGACACGCCCGCAAGATGACGGCGCGGCTGCTCGAGCTGGGCAAGCCCGTCCTCTACTACGAGAACATCGAGGGGGGCCACGGCGGCGCGGCCGACAACCGGCAGCGGGCGTTCATGGACGCGCTGGGCTACGCGTTTCTCGACCGCGAGCTCAAGTGAGGCCGAGCGACCGCAGGAGGGCCCGCGGCACGCCGATGTCCACGACGTGCACGTCGCCGGTGTGCCGTTCCGATCCGGGCCGATCGAAGCCGATCTTGCGGGCCACGAAGGTCGCCGTGACGTCGGCCCGCACGCAGGGCCCCAGCGGCAGCCCCGTGTCGCAGTCGAGCCCCGACGGCAGGTCGACGGCGAACACCCGCGCGGCACCGCCGGCCCGCAGCTCGTTGATCGCCTCGATGGCCGCCGCGACCGCGCCGCGGGCAGCGGCCGTCGTCCCGGTGCCGAGCAGCGCGTCGACGATCCAGGCCGGTTCGCCCAGCCGCTGCCGCCACGCGGCACCATCGGCGGCGGCGAGCACGTGAACGACGCCGCCCGACCGCACCGCGACCCCGCAATTGATCGCCGCGTCACCCCGGTAACCGGCCGGTTCGCAGGCGAGCAGCACGCGGACGTCGTGGCCGAGATTCTCGAGGTGCCTGGCGATCACGAAGCCGTCGCCGCCGTTGTTGCCCGGGCCGCAGGCGATGGCCACCGGTCCGGCGGGCCCCGGCCGGCCGGCGGCCGCGTGGAAGAGCGCGGCGGCGTTCCTGCCGGCGTTCTCCATGAGCACGATCCCGGGCAGCCCGAACTCCTCGATGGCCCGGCGGTCGACGTCGCGGACCTCGCTGCGGCTGAGGGATCGCATCGGCTGGGATCGCATGGGCTGGATCGCGTCAGGCCATACTGGCGCGTCAGGTCGCCAACGGACGGGTCATCTCGACGGGCACCACCCACTCGTCGTACTGCGCGGGCGTCACGTAGCCGAGGGCCACCGCGGCGGCCTTCAGGCTCGTCCCCTCGACGTGCGCCTTCTTGGCGATCTTCGCAGCCTTCTCGTAGCCGATGTGCGTGTTGAGCGCCGTCACCAGCATCAGCGAATCCTCGAGGTGATGCCTGATCCGGTCGAGGTTGGGCTCGATGCCGACCGCGCAGTGCACCCGCATCGAGTCGCAGGCGTCGGCGATGAGGTCGGCGGACTCGAGCACGTTGTGGACCATCACCGGCTTGAAGACGTTGAGCTGGAAGTGCCCCTGCGAGCCGGCGAAGGCCACGGCGGTGTCGTTGCCGAAGACCTGGGCGCAGACCATCGTCATCGCCTCGCACTGCGTCGGATTGACCTTGCCCGGCATGATCGAGCTGCCGGGCTCGTTTTCCGGGATCGAGATCTCGCCGATGCCGCACCGCGGGCCCGAGGCGAGCAGGCGGATGTCGTTGGCGATCTTGTAGAGGGCGAGCGCCAGCCCCCGCTCCGCGGCGCTCACCTCCACCATCGCATCGTGGGCCGAGAGCGCGGCGAACTTGTTGGGCGCCGACACGAACGGATGGCCGGTCTCCTTGGCGATGTGGGCGGCCGCGACGTCGCCGAAGCGGGCGTGCGCGTTGAGGCCCGTCCCCACGGCGGTGCCGCCGATCGCCAGCTCGTAGAGCCCGGGCAGCGCCCGCTCCACCCCCGCGATCCGGTCGTCGAGCTGGGCCCGCCAGGCGGAAATCTCCTGCCCGAGCGTGATCGGCGTGGCGTCCTGCAGGTGGGTGCGGCCGATCTTCACGAGGTCGGCGTGCTTCAGCTCGAGCGCCAGGAAAACGTCCCGCAGGCTGCGCACCGCGGGCAGCAGCCGGTCGTGGATCACCTGCACGGCGGCGATGTGCATCGCGGTGGGAAACGTGTCGTTCGACGACTGCCCGCGGTTGACGTCGTCGTTGGGATGGACGGGCTTCTTCGAGCCCATCACGCCCCCGGCGATCTCGATGGCACGGTTCGAGATCACCTCGTTCGCGTTCATGTTCGACTGCGTGCCGCTGCCGGTCTGGAAGACGACCAGCGGGAAGTGGTCGTCGAGCTTCCCGGCGATCACCTCGTCGGCCGCCTGCACGATGAGCTTCACCGTCGCCGGGGGCAGCTGCCCGAGCTCGCCGTTGGCCTGCGCCGCGCACTTCTTGAGGATGCCGAGCGCCTTCTTCACGGCCCGTCCCCACTGGAACCGCTCGGTGCCGATCCTGAAGTTGTCGCGCGATCGCTCGGTCTGCGCACCCCAGTAGCGGTCGGCGGGCACCTGCACCTCGCCCATGCTGTCGGATTCGCTGCGGAATGCCCGGGATTCGGCGTGCACGAGGACCTCGCGGTACGGGGATGGGCGACGGGGCAACCGCCGCGCCGGCCTCGGATTGTGCGGGCCGGGGGGACGGATTTCAACGGCCCGTCGCCGCCGCCGGATCAGCGGAAGATGACCTTGCGGCGGGCGTCGGCGGCCCGCTTCTCGGCGGGCTTCTCCGCCGGCTGTGCGACCGTCACCTGCTGCAGCGCGATCGCCAGCCAGCCGTCGCTGCTCACCGCCTGCACGGCCTGGGCGCCGGCGAGCCGCGGGTTGTCGACGATCTTCTCGGGGAGCAGCGCGATCGGCCGCTCCTTGGGGAAGATCTTGCCGAAGATCGTCCGCAGCGCGAGTTCCATGCGGCCCTCGTGCCCCGGCCCGCTGAGCCTGATCGGCCCGTCGCGCTCCAGGAAGACCTGCGGGCCGTTGCAGACGGGGCGGTAGGCGACGTGCGCGACGATGTCGAGCCAGTCGCGCCGGCCGCTCTCGATCGCATCGAGCGTCACGCGCACGTGCACGAGCCCGTCGCGGCACTCCACCCGCAGCGGCTGCACGTCCGCGAATTCCACGACCACCCCCTCGGGCAGCTCGTCCGGAATCCGCGGCTCGGCCCCCACCTTCGCGCACACCATCCGGATGAGCTCCTCGATCGTCTGCCGGCGGCCGGCGAGCCCGAGCCGTTCGACGACGTTGTTGACCGACGATTCATGCACCTGCAGGCTCAGCATCGCGTCGGCCGGCGGCCGCGGTCGCGGCGTGTGGGCCGCCAGCTGCGTGGCCGCCGCCAGCCGCAGCCGCATGGTCGCCAGCGTCGACGACGTTTCCAGCGCCACCGCCGTCGGCTCGAGCCCGAGGTTCACCAGCGGCATCCACACCCGGTCGCGCACCCGCTGCGCCAGTTCGGCGAACTGCGGCTCCGACTGCGAGTCGACCTCGCGGCACGCCCGGGAGACGATCTTGTCGATGACTTCGCGGTTCGCCTCCGGCATCGCGTCGGCCTGCTGATTCTTCGCGAGGGTGCGCACCAGCGAACCCATCACGGGCACGCCGTCGAAGCTCGTCTGGATGCCGTCCACGTGGGAGCGGTTCGACGCCGTGCCGGCGGCGTCGCCGAACAGCAGTCCCTGCGAGGAGATCTTGATCGGCTTGCGGACGGTGAAGGCGGAGGCGCTGCGGGCCTTCACCGACACCGGGCCGCTCTCGGTGGTCGACCGAGAGGCGATGTCGCCGTGCACCTCGAGGTGGAAGCTGATCTCGTCGTCGTCGGGCACCAGCCGCAGCGTCGTGGAGCGTTCCACGCGCCGGGTGCCCCGCACCTCGCGGCCCATCACCACGTCCTGGAACGGACCGGTGTCGACCGCCGCCTCCGGCATCAGCTTCTCCATGAAGTGCTGGTGCACCGCGATCCGCACGTTGGGGGCGACGTAGTGATCGTCCACGGCCCGCAGGAGGGCGTGCGATGCGGACGGATAGAAGCTGGCGATCGACCCCAGCGCCGCCCTCACGACCGATGCGTCGGCCGCCGTCGGCTCCGCTTCGAACCGCTCGAGGGCGTCGAGGAGCCGGGCGACCTCCGCCGTCGTCCTGCCGGCCGCCTGACGGGTCATGGCGTCGGCCGCGTCACGGGCGGCGACGGCCTCCTGGCCGCGATGGATGTCGGCACAGAGCGCGGCCGTCGCCCGCCAGACGGCCACCCGCCGCGCGATGGCCAGCGCGGTGCGCCGCGTGTGCGATGCCACGCCCGCGTCGGACGTGGTGTCGGCCAGGGACATCCCCGCGAGCACCTGCTCCCCGAGCGCGACGAGGCTCGCATCGGCGGCCGCGTCGCGGGGGCCGCGGGTCTCCAGCACCTCGCCGAGGACGGCGCGGCTGCGTTCGATCCAGAGGGCGAGCGATTCGCCGGCGCGGCCGAGCGCGGCCGCGATGTCGCCGAGGTGGGTGAACTGCTGCTCGAGCCGGGCCGGCCGCGGCCAGCGGCCGACGTCGGGCGGCACGACGCCCTGCGTGTCGGCGTCCCCGGACGCATCGGGGAGTCGCGCCACCCTGGGGTTCGTCCAGAGCCGCTCGAGAATCCTGCCGCCGAGCGAATGCTTCGCGGGACGCGGTTCGCGGTCGTCCTCGTGACCGGGCACGTCACCGGGCCCGCGGTCCCCCAGCCAGCCGCGGCGGCGGACCGCATCGGCGGACTGCGCCGGGATCTCGGACCAGTTGGCGGCGTCGGTGTCGGTCCACGGTCCGCCGGGAAGCGGCGCGGCGCCCAGCGATCCGGCCGGCGGCGCCGCCGGCCGCGCGACGGGGCGGCCGTCCGGCTCCGCGGCCGCCGCGATCCCGGCCGCGGGCTGCACGGTGTCGTGCGGCGGTGCGGCCGCGAGGTTCCGCGACCGGGAACGCGCCACGTGCACTGGCTGCTCCGGCACTGGCTGCTCCGGCATCGGCTCGGCGATCGGCGGCGGGCCTGCCGGCGGCACCTGTGCCGGCACGGGCCCGATCGTCACGGCAGCCGCTGCCGGCCACGGCAGGGCGGCGTGCGCCGCCTGCCTGCGGGTGATCATCCCCTTGAGCGCTGCTGGTGGTGCGTCTCCGGGTTCCGGCGTCGCCGCCACGAGCGCGGGCGTCTCCGGCAGGGCCACCGACGAGACCGCGGGGGCGGCGGCGGGATCACGGGCGGGATTCGCGGCGGCCGCGGGCGGCGTCGCGGGCAACGTCGCGGCCAGCGCCGCGACGGCGGCGACCGACGTGGTGTCGGCCACGGCGACCCTCTCCGGAGGAACAGCCGGCCGCACGGACGGCGGCGGGACGGCGCCGTGCTGCACAGCGGCTGCCGCGTCGACCGCGGTCGACGCAGCCTCCGCCGCGCCGGTCGAAGTGCTCTCGACCGGACTCGGCCGCGCTGGCGCGACCGGACAAGGCTCGACCCGCGACGGCTCGATCGGAACTGACTCGAACCGGGCCTCGCCGCGTTCCGCGGTGAGCAACGCGGTCAACCGCTCGACGGCGAGCGGCTCGTCGGTGCCGGGGCCTGTGACGCGAGATTCCGCACCGGCAGGCGGGCGGACCGGCGACTGGAACACGAGCACACGCGCGGAGAGCTCGGCATGGGCCGCCTCCATCCCAGGCGTGGGCACCGCGGCGGACTGGTCGTCGAGCCCGAAGTACGGACCGGGAACTGGCTCCCAGGCTCCCGGCGCGAAGACGGCGGCCGCCAGCAGGCCGCCTGCCACGAACGACGACACGAGGATTCCGCCCGCCCGCTTTTCGGACATGAAAGAACTTCCCGTCGCCCGTGGGTCACAGGACGGGGTCTCGGCCGCCTGCGCAACGGCCGATGCACCTCCGCCCTACGAAGGGATCGACAGTCACGACCCAAAAAATCGATCCAGGGTGGAGGATCGGCAAAGTCAGCCGCATGCGGCTGAACGGGGGGCTCGGGCAGCCGCCGCCGCAGGAGGCTGGGAAACTCAGGACGACTGGGCGATCGCGGGCTGCTCGAGCACCGCCGTCCACGCATCGACGAGGATCGCGAGGTTGGCGTTGCGGTCGACCGCCTCGAGCGTGTCGAGCGTGGTGCGGATGGCCTGCTCCGCCTGTCCGGCATCCGCCCCGAGGGCCTCGACCGCCGCCGCCGTGCCTCGGTCCGCTGGCAGCTCGCCCGAGACAGCCCGCCGGAGTGCAGCCCTGTAGAAATCGATCGCCGACTCGAGCACGACCCGCAGCCTGGCCCGGCGCGGCGGTGCCTCCTTGCCCGCGGCCTCCACCAGCGCGATCGTCTCCCGCGCGAGCGCCACGCCGTGGAGCGGCCGATGGCCCAGCAGCTCCACGAGCCGGCCCCGAAAGGCCGCGAGCTCGGGATCGAGCAGCTGCCGCGCGCGGGCGAGGCTCCCGCCGGCCGCGGCGGCGCACGCGCGGACCGTCGCGGCATCGGCCTGCATCGCCGCCCCCTCGACCTCCGCGGAGATGATGCGGAAGACCGCCTCCTCGTCGAGCGGCCGGAATCGGACGATCTGGCAGCGCGACCGGATCGTGGGCAGCTGGCGCTCCAGCGCCGTGCCGACGAGGATGATCAGGGCGCGGTCAGGCGGCTCTTCGAGCGTCTTGAGCAGGCAGTTGGCCGCCTCGTCGGAAAGATGGTCGGCGTCGAGGATGATGGCCACCTTCCGGCCGCCGAGCGCGGGCCGCAGCAGGAGCCGCCAGCAGAGACCGTCCCGCATCCGGTGCTCCGGCGGGCCGATGAACGCCTCCAGGGGGATGGTGGCGCGGTCGGGTGGACGCCCCACGACGTCGATGTCGGGGTGGCTGCCCGCGTCGGCCTGCGCGCACGACGCACAGCCGCCGCAGGCCACGAGGCCGGCCCGCGGCCGCTCGCAGAGGAGCGACTTCGCCAGCGCCAGCGCCGTCGTGGCCTTGCCCACGCCCGGCGGCCCGATGAAGAGGTACGCCCCGCCGATGCGTCCCAGCGCCGCCGCACGGACGAACCGGGCGACCACCTCGTCCTGCCCGAGAATCTCGCCGCGACCGCGGGCCGCCTGCCATCCCATGTCAGACCTCTCTCCCCGTGACGTCCGCCCGGGCGATCGCGATGCGCCGCCCGCTCACCGCAGCTCCGCGAACCGCTCGACGATCGCCGCCCGCGCCGCCTCCTGCACCGTGGCGACGTCGCCGGACGCGTCGATCACGACGATCCGATCGGGATGCCGCGCCGCCTCGGCACGATACCCGTCCCGCAGCCGTCGGCGGAAGTCGTCGCCGCGATCCTCCAGCTTGTCGAGCGGTCGCGTCATGCGGCGGCCCGCCGCCTCGGGGGCGATGTCGAGCAGCAGCAGGAGATCGGGCTCGAGGCCGCCCGTGGCGACCGCCCCGACCCTGCGGATGGCCTCGGCGTCCAGGCCGCCCGCATGCCCCTGGTAGACCACGTTCGCGAGCAGGTAGCGGTCGGAGATCACCCACGCGCCGCGGGCGAGCGCCGGCCGGATCACCTCCGCCACCAGCTGCGCCCGCGCCGCCATGTAGAGCAGCATCTCCGCCGTCAGGTCGAGTTCGAGGTCGCGGCGGTCGAGGAGGATCGCCCGGATGGCGTCGCCCACGGCGGTCGACCCCGGGTCACGGCAGGTGACCACGCGACGACCGCGGGCGGAGAGCCACGTCGCGAGTGGGTCCACTTGCGACGACTTGCCCGCGCCGTCGATCCCCTCGAGCACGATGAATCGGGCCGGCGTCTCACCGCCTCGCTCCGGCGTCATGGGCGGTGCTCCGTGAGCCGCTGGATGGAGAGCGGATCGGCCGGATCGAGCGGGGCGATCCGCCGGCAGACGTCGGCGGCCAGCGTGCGGCGGCCCGTGTCGATCAGGCAGTGCACGAGCCCCTTCGCGGCCTCGTAGAAGGGACGGTTGCCGTCGAGTGCGTAGGGCAGCGGCCGCGGGTTGCCCGCCGCCTCGAGCGCCTTCAAGGACAGCTCGTAGGCCCGGCCGAAGTGGCCGCGGGCGAGCTTTGGATCGTCCTCCTCCAGCGCGATCAGACCCAGGTGCACGTGGGCGTCGAGGTAGTCGGGGCACTCCGAGAGCAGCCAGACCAGTTCGTCGCGGGCGACCTCCGTCTCGCCCGCCTCGACCATCGCCTCCACCTCCTCCAGGTCGGCGCGACGGCGCCGGGCGCAGCGGGGGTGGACCAATTCCCAGGCCGGCCCCGCGGGCAATTCGCGTCGCTCGAGACGGAGCTTCTCTGCCATGCGGTGCGGACGGATGACGTGTCGATAGGACGGGCACGAGCGGCCATGCCAGCCTGCTGCGCGGACGGCTGGCAGCCCGTGGATACAGTCGACCGCCGCCGGATGCGGCGGCAGTCGACCCAGGAAACACTCGGCGTTTCCTGCGGTCGACTTCGTGGAAAAAGGGCATGGATGACCTTTTCCACGGACGGCTAGACTCCTCTGGTTGGACCGCAAGAAAAACTCCTTTGCAAGAGGGCGGCGTGAAGAAGGCGGGGGAGGTGCCCGATCGGCGACGCCGGCGGGCACGGGCCACGGGTTCGGCCGCAGTGTGCCGCCCGGATCGGATCGCGTCCGATCTGCTGGCCTGGTACGCCCGCGGCAGGCGTGACCTGCCCTGGCGGCGATCGCAGGATCCGTACCGCGTCTGGGTCAGCGAGATCATGCTCCAGCAGACGCAGGTGGAGCGGGTCCGCGAGTTCTTTGTCCGCTTCGTCGATCGCTTCCCGACCGTGGAGTCATTGGCGGCGGCAGCGGAGCACCAGGTGCTGCGGCTCTGGGAGGGGCTCGGCTACTACCGCCGCGCGCGGCAGCTGCACGCCGCGGCGGGTCTGCTCGTCGCGGAGCACGGCGGCCACATCCCGCGGGACGTCGCCGGGCTCCGCGGGCTGCCGGGAATCGGCCGTTACACGGCGGCCGCGATCGCGTCGATCGCGTTCGACCTTCCTGAACCGATCGTCGAGGCCAATTCGCGGCGGGTGATCGCCCGGCTCGCCGGCCACGCGGCGCGGCTCGACGGCCCCGGCGGTGACGAGCCGATCTGGACGATCGCAGCCACGCTCGTGCCCCGCCGGCAACCCGGCCGTTTCAATCAGGCGCTCATGGACTTGGGGGCGTTGGTCTGCCTGCCGGATCGGCCGCTCTGCGGATCCTGTCCGCTCGCATCGCACTGCGTCGCGAGGCTGTCCGGCCGCACCGCCGAGATTCCGGCCAAGGGGTCGCGGCCGAAGGTGGCACAGCTTCACGAGACCGCGGCCGTGATCCACCGCGCCGGCCGCGTGCTGGTGGTCTGCCGGCGGCCCGGCGAATGGTGGGAGGGGCTGTGGGATTTTCCGCGATTGCCGGGCTCGGGACGGGCGGCGGCGCGGGGCATCGCCGCAGCGGAGGCGTTCCGCCCGCTGGCGTGCGGCCCGGTGCGCCGCCTGGGAACGATCAATCACACGGTCACGCATCACCGCATCAGGCTCGATGTGGTCTCGTGCGCGGCCGCGCGGCCCGGCCGGACGGCGCGGGGCCGCCGCTGGGTCACGGTGGCGGCGCTGGAACAGCTGGCGATGACGGCCCCGGGCCGGAAGATCGCGCGGATGCTCTCGGGCTGAGTCAGCGGGGCGCGGCGGCTTCGGCCGGTACCAGGTCGCCAATCAACAGGATCGCCGCCGCGTACCAGGTGTTGTCCGCGTACTTGGCTGGATTCTTCTCGAGGTCGGGCCGGTTCTTCTCGAAGAGGATCGCCGCCTTGTCGGCCGCCGTCGCCTCGAGCGTGAAGCTGGCCCGATGCCGGCCCTCGGGCTGGGCCGCGATCGGCAGCTGCGCGATCCTCCAGGAGGTGCAGTAACCGTCGATCCGCGGCACGCTCCGCGGCGGTCCGCCGTCGACGGCGACCGACACCACGCCGCCCCCCGGCCCGAGCAGGTCGTACACCGAGAGAAGCGTTCCCGTGAACGCGACGGAGAGCTCCGCGCCCGGCGCCGCCGCCTTCCAGAGCACCGGCATCCGGGCGGCGAACGCCTTCGCCCGTTCGTCGTCGGCCGGCGTCACCTGCCGCCACTCGCCGCGGAGCATCGACCGCTCGATCGGGATCATCTTCGCCTGCTCCCAGTTGTCTGCCCGCAGCGGATCGGGCAGGACGTGATCCGCCGCCGGCCCCATCGCCGGGACGATCGTGGCGAACGCCCGTTCGAGCACCTGCTGGTAGAGCCGGTGCCCGGTCTCGACGTGCGGATGCACGCCGTCGCTGGAGAAGAGCAGCGGCGTCGCGGCGGCGTCGAGCTTCTCGGGCCTGTCCGCCTTGAACACGAGCGTGCCGGCGGCGATCCGCCGGCTCACCTCCACGCCGAAGTGCACCGATGGGATTCGATAGTGATCGGCCACCGCCTCCATCGCCGCCGCGGCCCGTGGGAACTCGCCCCGCGCGAGCTCAGGCAGCATCGGCTCGGAGAGCGTGTAGACGAAGCAGATGTCGGTGGTCGGATCGGCCCGCAGGATCTGCCGCACGATCCCCTCCATCGTGGCCATGATCCGGTCCGGCTGGCCGCCGCCGTCGTTGACCGCGAATTCGACGAACACGAGGTCCGGCCGATGGGAGATGACGTCGTGGCCGACGCGAAACGCACCGAGGTCGGAGCCCGTGCCGCCGATCGCCGCGTTGATCTCGGAGAACCGGGCCGCCGGAAACTCCTTCCGCAGCCAGTCGAGCGAGAAGACCCGCCAGCCCGGCGCCGCGGTGATGCTGCCGCCGAGATAGGCGACCCGCAGGTCACCGCCGGCGCGGGCCTTGGCGAGGAAGTGCGGCAGTCCCTGCCGCGGCCGGCACTCGACGGCCGGCACCGCCTCCTGCGCGCCGGCGAGCGGCCACGCCAGAAAGAGGGAGAGGGCGAGGCAGCCGGCGCGGCGCAGCGAACACGAGGGCGTGGACATGGGATCCGGCTCGCGATGAAGGGGACGACGGGATCGAGGCTGGGGCCATGCCGACGCTTGACACTGCCACGACGGCCCTTGAGCATACTGTCCGACCCTGACGTTCGATCGTTCCGCGGGCTCTCGCCCGCCCCCGGCCGCAGCCTCGAGGAGTCCTCCCATGCGCCCCCTGTCGATCGCGTGCCGCGTCGCGGCCTGCCTGTCGTGCCTGGCCGTCACATCGCTCGCCCCCGTCGGCCACGCCGCCGAGGCGGCCGCTCCGCTCAAGGTGCTCCTCGTCGCCGGCGGCTGCTGTCACGACTACGCCACGCAGACGCAGCTCCTCAAGAAGGGGATCGAGGCCCGCGTGCGGTCGCGGGTCGAGATCGTGCACAACCCCGACACGTCGACGAAGGCGACGTTCGAGATCTACGGCGCGCCCGACTGGGACAAGGGCTATGACGTCGTGATCCACGACGAATGCTCCGCCGACGTCACCGACCCCGCCTACGTGGGCCGGATCCTCGCGGCCCATCGCCGCGGCACGCCGGCGGTGAACCTGCACTGCGCGATGCATTCCTACCGCTGGGGCGACTTCCGCCAGGCCGTCGCCGCCGGTGCGGACAACGCCGGGTGGTACGAGATGCTCGGACTGCAGTCGACGGGCCACGGCCCGCAGCTGCCGATCGAGATCGTCTTCGGCGACCGCGGCCACCCGGTCACGCGCTCGCTCGCCGATTGGACCACGATCAAGGAGGAACTCTACAACAACATCCAGGTGCTCCCGACCGCGAAGGTGCTCGCCACCGGCAGGCAGATGGTGCCGCCGAAGCCGAAGCAGGGAGAGCCGGCCGACCCGGCCGCCAAGCCCGCCCCGGTGGACGCGGCCGTCGCCTGGACCAACGAATACGGCCCGAACCGCACCCGGATCTTCAGCACCACGCTGGGGCACAACAACGACACGGTCGCGGACGACCGCTACCTCGACTTCATCACCCGCGGCCTGCTCTGGGCTGCAGGCAGGATCAACGACGACGGCACGCCGGCGGCGGGCCTGACGCTCTCCGCGGGAGAGGCCGCGGCCGCGAGCGACTGGGCCTCGGGCGTCCCGCTGCCCGAGGTGGAGCGGTCTCGCGCCGTCCGCCTCTTCAACGGCCGCGACTTCGACGGCTGGGAGGGACACGTCGATCCGTACTGGTCGATCGAGAACGCCGAGATCGTGGGCCGCAATGCGGCCGACGACGCCCCGAAGGTGAGCACCTACCTGCTCACGAAGAGGCCCTACCGCAACTTCAGGCTCCTCCTCGAAGGCAAACTGGCGACCAGCGAGATGCACTCGGGCGTGGCGATCTGGGGGCAGAAGTTCGCCAAGGACGGCGAGGCGGCGAGCTACCAGGGCCACCTCGTGATGTTTCCCTCCGGCTGGGGCCTCTACGACCTCTACCGTCGCAACGGCATCGCCGCGGACGAAGGCGGCAAGGCCAGGGCGGCCGGGTTCCAGCACGACTGGAATCGGATGGAGATCCTTGCGGTCGGCAGCCGCATCCGCCTCGCGGTCAACGGCAGGGAGGTGCTCGATTGGACCGACCCGAAGCCGGAGCTCTGCCAGCCCGGTCCGATCGGGCTGCAGCTCCATTCGAACACGGTGCCGCAGGAGGTGCGGTTCCGTGGCCTCGTGCTCGTGGACGATCCGCAGGACCTGCTCGTGACGGCCGCTCCGACACCGTGACACGGCGGAGCCGCCGCGGGGCCGGGACAGGTCCGCACCCGGTGGCTATGATGCGGCCCAGGTGACGGGACGACCCCCGGGACGACGCTTGGAGAGGGACTGAAGGCGTGGCACGCGCGGCACTGGCACTCGAGGACGGCACGGTCTATTTCGGCGAGTCGTTCGGGGCGCCGGGCACCGTCTCCGGAGAGGTCTGCTTCAACACCTCGATGACGGGGTACCAGGAGATCCTCACCGACCCCAGCTACCGCGGCCAGATCCTCACGATGACCGCGCCGCAGATCGGCAACTACGGCGTCAATCCGTCCGACGTGGAGAGCGGCGGGCTGCAGATGGCGGGCTTCATCGTCCGCGAGGCCAGCCGGATCACGAGCAACTTCACCGCCACCGACACGCTGGGGCACTATCTCGCCCACGCCGGCATCGTCGGGCTCGCCGGCATCGACACGCGGGCGCTCGTCCGCCGGCTGCGGATCCGCGGCGCGATGACGGGCGTCGTGTCGAGCGAGGTGCTCGACGCGGCGCGGCTCGTGGAACTGGCCCGGTCCGCGCCGGCCCTCGTGGGCCGCGACCTGGTCCGCGAGGTGATGCCGCAGTCGGCGCGCGCGTGGGACGCGCCGCTCGACGAATGGGCCCGGCCGCTGCCGCAGCCGCTCGAAGGGGGCGGCTTTCCGCCGCCGCCGGCGTTCTCCGCCGGCACGAAACATGTGGTGGCCCTCGACTACGGGATGAAGTGGAACATCGCCCGGCACCTCGCCAGCGCCGGCTGCCGCGTGACCGTGCTGCCCGGCGCCGCGACCGCCGCCGACGTGCTCGCGCACGAGCCCGACGGCGTGTTTCTCTCCAACGGTCCCGGCGATCCCGAGGTGCTCGGCTACTGCGTCGACACGGTCCGCGGCCTCGTCGGCAGGGTGCCGCTCTTCGGCATCTGCCTCGGCCACCAGCTGCTCTCGCTCGCCTGCGGCGCGAAGACGTTCAAGCTGAAGTTCGGCCACCGCGGCGCGAACCAGCCGGTGATGGACCTCGAGACCGGCAAGGTCGAGATCACCTCGCAGAACCATGGCTTCGCGGTCGACGAGTCGACGCTGCCGCCGGAGCTCGTGGTCACGCACCGCAATCTCAACGACGGCACGATCGAGGGCGTGCGGCACACGCAGGCGCCGGCCGCGAGCGTGCAGTACCACCCCGAGGCCGCCGCCGGCCCGCACGACTCCGCCTACCTCTTCGGCCGGTTCCGCCAGATGATGGCCTGAGCCGCGGAGCGGCCGCCGCCGACCCCGCAGGCGTGCGGCACGATGCCGACGGTGTGCCCGCGGCCGCACGGAGCCGCCGAGCGACTCGGCCCCGCCAGCGGTGCCGCCCGCCCCCGGAAATCCGGGATTCTGCGGCCAAATCCGCAGAAGAATGCCTTTTTTGACAACCCTCGGCCGCGTGCCAGAGTTGAGGGAAGCCGTTCCCCCCGCGGCTTCGCCGGTCTACCCGCACGGGTCTGCCGGTCCCCCAGTCGTCTTCCCGGAGTCTCCTCCCATGAACCGTCTCTTCGTTGCCTGCGGCCTCGCCGCCGCCCTGTCGCTCACCCTCGGCTCCCCCGCAGAATCCGGTTTCGGCCACCACCGTCGTCAGGCCGATCCCGGCTGCGCCGCCCCGGTCGAGCCCGGCTGCTCCGCCTTCACGCCCGGCTGCGCGATCGAGCCGTCGTGCGGCTTCGAGCCCGGCTGCGGCGCGGAGACCTGCTGCCCGACGAACCCGTGCATCAAGTACCGCCACAAGCACGCCCACAAGCACGCGTGCGGCAAGGGCTGCTGCGAGCAGCCGACCTACGAGACGGTGCTCAACCCGACGAGCCCGGAGACCTGCCAGACGGTGGCGGTGCCGGTCTGCCTGCCGGCCTGCTGCCAGGGCTGCCCCTGCGAGACCTCGCGGTGCACGCTGCTCGGCTGCGGCCAGGTGCGGTACGACTACGCCTGCGGCTGCTCGGTGATCATCCGCTTCGCGAAGCACGGCGACATCCACGTCACCTACGTCGGCTTCTGAGCCCGCCGCCCGCATGCGGGCGGCCGACGACGCGACCCCACGAGCCCGGCCGGGAGCCCTCCTCCCGGCCGGGTTTTTTGTTGGAACGCGGGCGGCTGCGGGCTGAAGGCCGGCGCGCCGTCGCCGCCGACCCGCGTCGGCTCCGCCTTACGCTCGTCGTGCCAAGCCCGACTCGCACGGTTCGGGGCCGCCCGTGCCCCGTCGCCGGACGTTCGCTGCGGGCCGAAGGCCG
>Ga0214917_10000448_pt1 | contig 53682 bp, 48 predicted proteins | sample LL_1208_BB_MetaG_FD_177983 | JGI IMG/M metagenome (GOLD analysis project Ga0214917, IMG submission 177983) | Freshwater microbial communities from Lake Lanier, Atlanta, Georgia, United States - LL_1208_BB | ecosystem: Environmental > Aquatic > Freshwater > Lake | place: USA: Georgia | collected... | reverse complement strand
GTTCCGCCCTGGTCGGGGTGAAACTTCTTCATCAGCGACCGATGCGACTGTCGGATGTCATCTTCGCTCGCTCCCGGTTGAAGACCCAAGATCTCATAAGCTTCCTGCTCGGTTATCGTCCCGCGGCTCCGGCCCCCCTGTTCACCGGAATGTCCTTGTCCGGACCGCGCGTGGACGTTCGGATCCGCTGTCTCACGCCAGCCGGGAAACCGGCGGTCAAGATAAGCCTCTAACAATCTGAGCCCATCCTGGTCTTCAGCCGCGCAAGCCTGCGCGAGCGTGCCCAGTTCCTGTTCGCTCATCGTCTCAAAGGGCCGACCCGCGTCGGGACCCGCCAAAATCATCCCCGACATCACGCCTGTATCGTGATCGAGTGTCATCTGAATCAACCGCGAACGCACTTTCGAAACCCGCCCGGGCGCCGCACCGCCTGCGCCAGCACGTCCCATTGGCAGATAACGACGCCAATCAATGTCGAGAAGCCAAGTGCCGAGACCGCCTAGCGCCAAAGCCATGTCAAAACGGCCACGCATAGCAAGGATCGCCGCAACGCCGAGCGCGATGATGCCACCCACCTTATGCATCGTGGGCAAAAGCGTTTTTGGATCAAGCTTCACCCAGCCTTTGCCGAGCGCAACCAGAATGAGAAGGACGGCCAAGCCGATCAGAGCTGTCATGGTTTACCGCAATTGTTGCAGAAGCGCGGCGCTTGTCCCGCCGCTTCGCGCGAGTTTCATCAACGCATCGCGCCCTCCCGCAGCATAGGCCGCTGCAGCGCGCAGCAATTCAGCCAATGTCGCAGGTGCTGCATGATCGAAACGCGCATAAGCGCCGCCCGTCAGGCGGGCCATATCGCGGAAGACGCGCTCAGCCTCGGGATCGTGGCCTTCCTGAAAGATAAAACCGCGCAAGCCCAGCAGACCGATTTCACCGGCACGCGCCAATAATTTGTCAGCGCTCTCTTCCACCGCATCGCCGACGTAGACGAAGGCGCGCACACCATCATTTCGTGCTGCACTGTGTAAATGATCTAGCACGCGGCCAATTTGCGTCTGTCCGCCTTCGCAACGGATCTTGTTCATCATTGCGCTCAGCGCTGCGCCATCGGGCACGTAGCGCGAGGCGCGGCATTCGGCGAGGCCCCGAAAATAAACTAGCTGAATCGCAAGACCGCCGATCGAGGCTGCCGTGCGAAACATGTCGGCTTGCAATGAACAGGCGAGATCCCAGGTCGGTTGGCGGCTCATTGTGGCATCGAGCGCAATGACAAGCTTGCCACGCGAATCCGCAGCCACCGCAGGCATGGCCTTCACCTGATCAAGAAATGCAGACACGGCAGAGGCACCACTGCCTGAGACAATGCCGGCCTGATCGCGCGATTTCAGATCGCCTGCCATCTTCGCGCTCTCTCAGCGCCCATAGCCATATTCGTAACGCACAGAACCACCAACGCGCACTTCCGTATCGCCGAATTTCGCGATGGAACCGGGGGCTGTGCCCGGAAACAAAGCGGACGGCTTTGCGGCGGGCGCAGACGGCGGCACTGGGGCCGCCTGGCCTGTTCGCGCCTGGCGCACCTTGTTGCAACCGGCTGGAACCAATTTGATGCCGGGCGCGGTTTCGACGGGCCTACAAGAATCCTGCGCGAGCGCGACGGTTCCCAAGGAAACCAGGGCGAAAGCGGCGAGAAACAGGCGATTCCCAATCATGCCTCCTTCCCTATCAGAAAGGGACGCTTCTGTCGCCCGGTCAGAGGAGGCCAAGATCGCGCAGTTCACGCCGCAATTCTTCCGGCATGGCAGCAATATCGCCACCGGCCTTCCCAAGATCGGCCGGGACATCGGTGAGGTAACGCCACCCCTGAAATGGGCGGCAGGGGCGCGGCGCGACCGGGTGGACCTTGGGCTCCAGCACCAAATGGCAGCGCCCGATGCCATCGCTATCGGTAAAGGGGCGGATCTCGAGCAATGTCTGGCGGCAGGCGACCTGCCCTTTGATGACCCAATAGAGCGAGCCGCCGGGAATCAGTTCATCGACCCGCTTGGGGACCATGCGGGTGGTGTGGAACTGTTCGGGCTTGATCCCGGCCTTCTTCTGCGCGGCGAGGCGCCCGGCGATCCATCCTGTGAGATCCTCGATGGAGTCCGCGCCGACGCAAAGCTTGATGAGGTGTAAATCCGCCATGGCGCCGGTTTAGGGCGGCGGAGGCGGCTTCGCCATGGGGCAAGGCCGCACCTTCTGTGGAAATCAGTCTGGATCGCCGATCGTCAGGATCACGCCGCCTTCGGCCACCTGATCGCCCGGCTTGAGCGCGATGTCGCCGACAACGCCATCACGTTTAGCAACGAGTGCGTGTTCCATCTTCATGGCTTCGACAATCGCAACGCGCGTTCCGCGCGTGACAGTCTGGCCGGGCTTCACATCGATGGCGACGATCTTGCCATGCATCGGCGCTTTGATTGCACCATCGCCATCGCCCCCCTCATGCCCCGCAGCCCCCGGCTCGCGTGGACCGAGAACGGTCTGGCGGCCTTTGTGCAAGGCATAGAACGACGCACCGTCGCGGACGAGAGCGACATTCGCTTCCGGATCGAAACCGTCGACCAGAAGGCCCTGCCCATCCCACGCCACGCGAATGGTGTCGGCCTCGCCATTGAGCATCACCGGCCAAGACAGAAGCCGCGTGCCGGACAGTTGGAATCCATCGCGCATATCCCAAGGCGACGAAGCCAATGCAGAAGGCGGATCGAGCAAAGCATGCAGTGCCGTAGCAGCGGCAATCCGATCGGTCGCGGCAGGCACGGCGCCCAGCGTTTCGAGATTACGATCGATGAAGCCGGTATCGAACGCGCCTGCGATGAAATCCGGTGCGCGACACAAAGCTTCGAGAAACGCAAGATTGCTGTGCGGACCTGCAACGCGTGTTGCCTGCAACGCATCGGCGAGACCGGCCAACGCCTCTTCGCGTGTTGCCTTATGCACGATCAATTTGGCGATCATCGGATCATAATAGGGCGTGACGCTATCGCCTTGCACAACGCCTGTGTCGACGCGCAAACCATCATCTTGCGGGAAGGACAGCGCCACAAGCTTGCCGGTGGATGGCAGAAACCCTTTCGCCGGATCCTCAGCATAAAGCCGCGCTTCGACGGCATGGCCGTTCATCTTCAGATCATGCTGCTTGAAGGGCAGACGCTCGCCTGCGGCCACGCGCAATTGCAATTCGACGAGATCGAGCCCGGTAATTGCTTCGGTCACAGGATGCTCGACCTGAAGTCGGGTGTTCATCTCCATGAAGAAGAAGCCATCCGGGCGCAGACCTTCCGAACCATCGACGATGAATTCGACCGTGCCCGCCCCAACATAGCCGACAGCGCGCGCCGCATCTGTGGCGGCTTTGCCCATCGCGGCGCGCATCTCGGGCGTCATGCCGGGCGCAGGCGCTTCCTCGATGACTTTTTGATGGCGGCGCTGCAACGAACAATCACGTTCGAAGAGATGGACAACATTGCCGAACCGATCGGCGAAAATCTGCATCTCAATATGGCGCGGCGCGGTGACATATTTTTCGACCAGCACGCGCGGATCGCCAAAGGCATTCTTCGCTTCGCGCTGGGCAGAGGCGAGCGCCTCATCAAAATCAATCTGGCGATCAACCCGCCGCATCCCTTTGCCGCCGCCGCCTGCGACAGCCTTAATCAAAACGGGATAACCAATATTGGACGCACGCTGGCGGAGGAAAGCCGTGTCCTGCTTGGCACCATGATAGCCCGGCACGACCGGCACGCCAGCCTTCTCAAGAAGCGCCTTGGCGGCGTCCTTCAAACCCATGGAGCGGATGGCTGAGGGCGGCGGGCCGATAAAGGCAATCTTGGCCTTGCCGCAGGCTTCGGCAAAATCGGCATTTTCAGACAAAAAACCATAGCCCGGATGGATAGCCTTGGCTTTTGCCTTCTTCGCGACATCCAAAATGACATCGCCAAGCAAATAGGATTCCCGTGCCGCAGCCGGGCCGATCCGGTAAGCCTCATCCGCCATACGCACGAACAACGCATCGCGATCGGCATCGGAATAGACGGCGATGGTCCGCAAACCCATGCGCTTGGCCGTCCGGATGATCCGGCAGGCGATCTCGCCCCGATTGGCAATCAGAACCCTTTCGAACATACGCATGACAGTTTCTCCACGGACATAACAAACTAGCCCGATGAACGGAGCAGGGGCAAGAACAAGCCGCCACTGACCTATACAGTCCAAACTACCATTGATGGCATATCTAAGCCAACATGCACGTCTGACCACGTGCTATCTTGCAACAGATCGCCTTCTTTGTACGAGCGTGCTTGCTCGGCCGGATCGTAGCTTTTCTGAATGCCTGATTGAGCGTTTCAGAGCGTTGATCTTTGGAACACGGCATAATGTCTTCCTGTTCTGCGATAAAGAGGCGCCGACAACTCATGTCCGCTATAACTCGATCACAGATTTCGCACATGCAACACAAAAAATTATTTATCACAATCCATGCAAGGCTAAAAATAAAACACGATTGATGCTACTGCCTAAAGAATAAAATCACCCCGCTCTACTAAACCTCCGACATAATACTGGTATATCCAAAAATATTTTCTTTCAGTCAAAAGCGACGTTCTGAATAAACGATATTTTCAAAGGCAATGCGCTATTGTCGTCAGAGGCTACTAACATCCTTGTGGATGATGATCTGTAAAGCTTCAATTATAAGCTAATCTGATAAAAAAAGAGCGCCTAAATGCGCCCTTTTTATCAAGTTGATTTGCTATCAAAGCGGCAGATTGTCGTGCTTCTTCCACGGCTCGTCAGCCTTTTTGTCGGCCAGCATGGCGAGCGCACGGGCGACGCGGCGGCGTGTGGAATGCGGCATGATCACCTCGTCGATGTAACCACGCTCAGCTGCGACGAAGGGCGAGAGGAAGCGCTCTTCATATTCCTTGGTGCGCGCGGCAATCTTATCGGCGTCCTTCATGTCAGCTCGGAAGATGATTTCAACTGCGCCTTTGGCACCCATCACGGCGATCTGCGCTGTCGGCCATGCATAATTGACGTCTGCGCCGATATGCTTGGAGGCCATCACGTCATAGGCGCCGCCAAAGGCCTTGCGCGTGATGACGGTAACAAGCGGCACGGTCGCCTGCGAATAGGCGAACAATAATTTCGCGCCATGCTTGATGAGACCGCCATATTCCTGCGCCGTGCCCGGCAGGAAACCCGGCACGTCCACAAAGGTAACAATCGGAATACTGAACGCATCGCAGAAGCGAACGAAGCGCGCCGCCTTGCGCGAGGCATCAGAATCAAGCACGCCTGCAAGCACCATCGGCTGGTTGGCGACAATACCGACCGAACGCCCTTCCATCCGGCCGAAGCCGGTGATGATGTTTTTGGCGTAACCTTCCTGAATCTCGAAGAAGTCACCTTCATCGACAGTCTTCAGGATCAATTCCTTCATGTCGTAAGGCTTATTCGGATTATCCGGTACGATGGTATCGAGCGAATGATCGGCCCGATCGGCGACATCGAAACTCGGCCAATGCGGCACACCCGATTGATTGTTAGCCGGCAGGAAATCGATCAGGCGGCGGATTTGCAAAAGCGCCTCGAGATCATTGTCCCATGCGCCGTCGGCGACGGAGGATTTCGTGGTGTGGACTTTTGCGCCGCCGAGTTCTTCGGCCGTGACCGTTTCATTGGTGACAGTCTTCACCACGTCGGGGCCGGTCACGAACATGTAGGAGGTGTCGCGGACCATAAAGATAAAATCGGTCATCGCGGGTGAGTAAACGTCGCCGCCGGCGCAGGGTCCCATGATGACAGAAATCTGCGGGATGACGCCTGAGGAGAGCACATTGCGCTTGAACACTTCGCCATAGCCACCGAGTGCGGCCACGCCCTCCTGAATGCGCGCGCCGCCAGCATCGAACAGGCCGATGATCGGGGCACGCATCTTCAGCGCCATGTCCTGGATCTTGGTGATCTTCTGGGCATGCGTCTCGGAGAGGGAGCCGCCGAAGACGGTAAAGTCCTTCGCAAAAATGAAAACCGTCCGGCCATTGATGGTGCCCCAGCCGGTGACAACGCCATCGCCTGGAACCTTGCTGGCCTCCATGCCGAAATCGCCGCAGCGGTGCTGGACGAACATGTCGAATTCTTCGAAAGAGCCGTTGTCGAGGAGCAACTCGATGCGCTCGCGGGCGGTCAACTTGCCCCGGGCATGTTGGGCCTCGATCCGCTTGGTGCCTCCGCCCAAGCGCGCCTCGGCGCGGCGATCGTCGAGCTTTTCGAGAATATCCTTCATGGAACGGGCCTTTCCGATTGCAGTCCTCCGGTCGGGCGAGCCCGAACCGGGGGGTTCCTTAGCACGGCTCGGACACGGGCTGAACCACGACGGATGGGGGATAGGCCGCTTGGTCCCATTGCACCCGGAACGGGGCCAGTGTCAAATTCTGGACTGAGGCTGACAAAGCCCCCCAATAGGAGGAGAACCAAGATGAAAAGATTGTTCCGCACCTTTGCGACCGTCGCCCTCTTGGCAGGTTCGGCCGCGCTGGCCCACGCTCAACAGATCACTGAAATCAAGATTGGTACTGAGGGCGCCTATCCGCCCTTCAACAATCTCAACGCCAAGGGCGAGCTCGAGGGCTTCGAGATCGATTACGTCAACGCGCTGTGCGCGAAGATGAAGGTCAAGTGCACATGGGTAGCGCAGGATTGGGATGGGATCATCCCTGCACTTCTGACGAAGAAGTATGACGTTATTGCCGCTGGCATGAATGCCACCGACGAGCGCAAAAAGCGCGTTGATTTCACCACCGTCTATTCGCGGACACCGATCTCATTCATCGCCGGCAAATCGGTGACCAGCCCCGACATTTCTCCCGCAGCCTTGAAAGGCAAAAATATCGGCGCGCAGGGTTCGACCATCCATGCGAACTATCTCGAGAAATATTATAAGGACTCAAACATCAAGCTCTATCCGACACAGGAAGAAGCCAATCTCGATCTGAAGAATGGCCGTCTCGATTACGTGATCGCAGACAAGCTTGCATTGAACGATTTTGTGAGCGGACAAGGCAAGGATTGCTGCAAGTTTGTCGCCGACATCAAGCGCGATCCTGCCATCCACGGCCCGGGTGTGGCGATGGCGGTCCGCAAGGAAGACACGGCACTGCGCGATATGCTCTCGAAAGCGATTGAGGAATCCATCAAGGACGGAACACACAAAAAGGTTGCCGACAAATGGTTCACGATTTCCATTCTCGCTGATTAATCGCGATAGCATGAAGTGCGGACGGCCCCGTGAAGGGCCGTCCTGACGCTTCAATCCGATGTGAGCGCGTAATGGAGCAACTTCTCCTTTTATTGTCATGGGGCGACAAGGGCTGGGGCGATGAACTCGCCGCTGGCGCAGCAATTACAATTTCACTGGCACTCGCTACGCTGCCCTTTGGGCTAGCTTTTGGCCTTGTCATCGCGCTGATGCATCGCGCAAATAGCAAGATTTTGCGTGGCATTGCGACAATCTACACGACGATCTTTCGCGGTTTGCCGGAGCTGCTCACACTTTATCTCGTCTATTTTGGATTGCAGATCGGTATCCAAAAAACGTGGGCTGCGTTTGGCCTGCCCGGACGCCTCGATATGCCAGCCTTCGTCGCCGGCATGATTGCGCTGGGCTTGGTGCTTGCTGCTTTCTCAAGCGAAGTCTGGGTTGGCGCGCTTAATTCGATTTCACGCGGGCAGCGCGAAGGGGCGTTTGCCCTCGGGCTTTCGAAACGACAGACATTTCGCTTCGTGATTTTACCGCAATTGTTCCGGGTCGCGCTGCCGGGCTTGGGCAATAATTGGATGGTGCTGCTGAAAGAGACCTCGCTCGTCTCCGTGATTGCATTACCCGATCTCATGTTTTGGACCGGACGCGCCAATGTGGTTACGAAAGAGCCATTCCTGTTTTTCGGTGTGGCCTGCCTCATCTATCTGCTGTTCTCCGTCTCCTCTGCCGCCGGATTAAGCGCTTTGGAACGCCGTTTCAGCCGCGGATTTGCGGCGGGAGGGCGGCGATGAAGTGGTGCGAATATCCCGGCTACTGGCTCGGCGTCGAAGCGATCCAGAATTATGGCTGCCGCATGTTCACCGGGCTCGGCCTTACGTTGCAGCTTGTGACGATCTCAGTCGGGCTTGGTGCGATTTTCGGTCTCGCTCTCGCCATTGTCCGCCTTTATGGGCCGAAGCCCATCGGCATGATTGTGACGGGATACACCACCTTCTTTCGCGGCACGCCGCTCTTGGCGCAAGTGTTCCTCGTCTATTATGGCGGTGGGCAATTTCGTCCCACGCTCGAAACGCTCGGGCTGTGGACCTTCTTCCGCGATGCGTTCTTCTGCGCAGCCTTCACCTTTACACTCAATACAGCGGCCTATCAGGCCGAAGTTTTCCGTGGCGCCATTCAATCGGTCGCAAAGGGGCAATGGGAGGCAGCCGAGGCTCTCGGGATGCACCGTTTCCCCTTGTTCCTGAAGGTCATCCTGCCGCAAGCCTTAATGGTGGCACTGCGTCCACTCGGGAATGAACTCGTTATCATGGTCAAATCATCCGCCGTCGCTTCACTGGTCACGCTTTACGACCTGATGGGCGCAACACGGCTGGCTTTTGCACGATCTTTCGACCTGTCTGTTTATTTCTTTGCCGCAGCGCTCTATTTGCTGATCGTCGAAACGATCCGCCGGGTATGGGACATGGCCGAACGGCGCCTGACGCGCCATCTGCACCACGCCTGAGCCAAACAGGGGGCGAAGTCCCCCGCTTCTGAGGAGTTGTCCATGGCTAAAGTCGCTTTTCTCGGTCTCGGCGTGATGGGAGGCCCAATGGCCCGCCATTTGGCGCAAAAGGGCCATGAAGTCACCGTTTACAACCGCACCTACGCCAAGGCCGAAGAATGGGTGAAGGCCCATGGCGGCAAGGCAGCCAAAACACCGAAGGAAGCGGCTGAGGGCCAGGAGATCGTCTTCTGCTGCGTCGGCAACGACAATGATCTGCGCGAAGTGACGATCGGCAAGGACGGTGCCTTCCACGGCATGGGCAAAGGTACACTCTTCGTCGACCACACGACCGCCTCGGCGGAAGTGGCGCGCGAGCTCTTTGCTAAAGCCAAGGAACTCGGTTTCGACTTCGTCGACGCGCCTGTCTCGGGCGGTCAGGCGGGTGCGGAGAATGGCCAACTCACTGTTATGTGCGGCGGCGATCAGGCCCCTTACTCACGCGCCGAACCCGTCATCATGAGCTTTGCAAAAGCCTGCAAACTCCTCGGCCCGTCCGGCGCAGGCCAGCTCACAAAAATGTGCAACCAAATCTGCATCGCGGGTGTGGTCCAGGGCCTCGCCGAAGCGATCCACTTCGCCAAGCGCTCGGGTCTCGATGCCGAAGCCGTCATCGAAGCCATCTCCAAGGGCGCTGCACAAAGCTGGCAGATGGAAAACCGTTATAAGACGATGAACGCGAACAAGTTCGATTTCGGCTTCGCGGTGAATTGGATGCGCAAGGATCTCGGCATCGTGCTTGACGAAGGTCGTCGCAATGGTTCGCATTTGCCAGTCACGGCTTTGGTGGATCAATTCTATTCAGACGTTCAGGAAATGGGCGGCGGCCGTTGGGATACGTCAAGCCTGATCGCGCGGTTGGAAAAGAAGTAAAATCATCTCGTCATTGCGGGGAGCATCGCGACGCAACAATCCATCTTGGATCATGCTTGATGCCTACCATGGATTGCGTCGTCGCGCTTCGCCTTCCTCGCAATGACGAAGATTGTTCTGAAAACGGCAAATCACTCACCGCCATTTCATGCCGCAATGGCCCGGACCATAAGGATCGCATGATTGCCCCGGTGGGGGCGAAGCGAGCGGAGACGCGGGCGGCACCGACGGCGGCACCTTAAAATCGCGCGGGTTGGGCATCGGTGCAGTGATCTGGCCAGGAAGCGGGTTCATCGCCGCATCGCCACCATAAAGGCTGCCCGGAGTGGGCTGGCTGCGCCGCGATTGCGAACGCTTGGCTTTTTGCGAGGGCGATTTAACGCTGGGTTTCACGGCGCGCGGTGCCCCACCACTCCCCGACACGATTGACGGCGACGCTGGATTAAAGCCTTCGATGGTTGGTGGCGCGAAACGTTCCTGCGCGACAGCACCGGCTGCCGCGCAAAGCCCAGTTATCACGATCATCGCCACGCGCATTGAACACCCTTTCGGCAACACGGCGCGCGGAGCCAGACTCGGTTCAATGAGTTGCGGGCGAAGACGTCCCCTCACCCGTTCCCGGCAGCGGCCTGCCAACGGTACGATGCGCCTTCTCACGCAGATCCTGCAACAACCGATAGAGGCCCGGGATCAAGAAAATGCCGAGAATGGAAGCCGCCAACATGCCACCGAACACAGCCGATCCAACGGCCTTGCGCGATGCGGCACCGGCACCGGCAGCGATCACCAACGGCACAAGGCCAAGGATGAAGGCAAAGCTCGTCATCATCACGGCGCGGAAGCGGAGTTTTGCAGCTTCCAGTGCAGCATCAACCGACGTGCGGCCATGGTTGCGCTGCTCCATGGCGAATTCGAAAATCAAAATCGCATTTTTGGCCGCAAGCGCTACCAAAACGACGAGGCCGATCTGTGCATAGAGATTGTTATCGAGTCCTACGAAGAGCAGGAAGCCCATCGCACCTGCCACAGCCACGCTGACCGAGAGCATGACACCAACCGGCAGTGTCCAACTTTCATAGAGCGCGACAAGGAAGAGATAAGCGAACAGAATGGAGAGCGCGAAGATGAAGCCCGTCTGTCCCGCCGCTTGCACTTCCTGCAAGGCTGTCCCCGTCCAGGCATAGCCAAAGCCGGGCGGCAATTTCGCTTCCGATAGCTTTTCCATCACCAACAGAGCCGTGCCGGAAGAATAACCCGATGCTGGCCCGCCAGAAATCGTCAGCGAACGCTGATTGTTGTAGCGCACCAGATAGGCCGGAGCGACAACAAGCTCGACATCGGCCACGGCACGCAGAGGCACCATGTCGCCTTTCTGGTTGCGCAACTGGATGCGGTAGATGTCATCGACGCTCATGCGCTGATCATCGCGCGCCTGCAACATAACTGGCCATGTCCGGCCATACAGATTGAAATCGTTGACGTAGTAACCACCGAGCGCGGCCTGCATCGCTTCAAACACATCCGACACGGGAACGCCCAGAATCTGGAGTTTTTCGCGATCGAGATTGAGCTTCAATTGCGGTGTGGACACCATGAAGCTGGTGCGCACACCTTCTAGCTGCGGCAATTGATTGGCGGTGAAGGACAATGTGCGCCCGACAGCAGCCAACGTGTTCACATCGGTCCCCTGCAAATCGAGCAATTGATATTCGAAACCCGACCCCGTTCCCAAGCCTATGATGGGCGGTAAGTTGAATGCGAAAGCCAACCCACTGGGCATGGCTAAGAATTTTTGCTGTAAGCGCGCGATAACGGCTTGCGCGGACTGGCTCTTGTCTTTGCGCTCCTCATAGGGTTTCAGCGTGATGACGAACAACGCCTTGTTGGAAAGCGCCAACCCGTCAATCATCGAATAGCCCACCACGTCGAAGACGTCGGTGATGGAGGGTTCGGTGGCAATGATCGTGCGCATCTTGCCAACCACCTCTGCGGTGCGGTTGAGCGAAGATCCGGCAGGTAACTGCAATTCAGCAAAGAAGACACCCTGATCTTCTTCCGGCAGAAAGCCCGTGGGTACTTTTATCGTCAGGAAACCGGCCAGCAGCATTGCACCCGCCAGACCGACAAGCGTGAAAAGCCCACGGCGCACCAGCGCACTTGCACCGATGACGTAGAGATCGCGCGTCTTATCAACGCTGGCTTGGAACCAGCGGATGATGCCCGTCTGATGGCCCCCATGCTTCAGCAAGAGCGCGCACAAAGCGGGCGACAGTGACAGCGCATTGATGGCGGAGATAACCATCGAGACGGATACCGCCACCGCAAATTGTTGATAGAGCTGTCCGGTGATGCCCGGGATGAACGCCGTAGGCACGAACACCGACAAAAGCACGAGCGTGATGGCGATGATCGGCGCGGTGATTTCAGCCATCGCCTTTTTCGTTGCCTCGGCGGTCGTTAGATGCGGCTCATCATGCATGATGCGTTCGACATTCTCGACGACGACGATTGCATCGTCCACGACGATACCGATGGCCAGCACGAGGGCCAAAAGCGAGACCGTATTGGCGGAAAAACCCAAGGCGTGCATCACCGCGAACGTGCCGATGAGCGACACCGGAACCGCGATGATCGGCACGAGCGTCGCACGCCAGCTGCCGAGGAAGAAGAAGACGACAATGGCAACGAGAACGAATGCCTCGATCAATGTGTGAACAACTTCGCTGATCGTGTCCTTCACGAACACGGTCGTGTCGAAGGTGATCTTGATAGCGAGGTCTTCAGGGAAATTCTTCTCAAGCTTTTTCAGCTCTGCGCGGACGCCATCGGCCACCGCCACCGCATTCGCGCCCGGTGCTTGATAGATGCCGATACCAGCGGCTGGCTTACCGCCAAGTTGGGAATAGGAATCGGAGAATTGGGATCCGACCTCGACCGAGGCAATATCCTTGACACGAATAGTGCCGCCGTCGGGATTGGCACGCACGATGATGTTTTGGAATTCCTCGATGGTCGACAAGCGACCAAGCGTCGTGATCGTCAGCTGGAACTGCGTATCGCCCGTCAAGGGCGCAGCACCGATACGGCCTGCCGCCGCTTGGACGTTCTGCGATTGCAACGCCTTAATCACATCGCTCGGCGTCATGTTAAGCGCAGCAAGGCGCTCAAGATCAACATTGATCCGCATCGCATAAGTGAGCGCACCAAAAAGACTTGCCGAACCGACGCCAGGCACGCGCGCTAAAGAATCGAGCAAATTGATCGTCGCGTAATTCGATAGGAAAAGCGAGTCGTAGGTACCCTTTGGCGAGTAAAGTACGGCGACCTGAAGAAGCGCTGATGATTTTTTTGCTACCGTCACGCCCGAGCGCGTTACTTCCGCCGGCAATTTCGGCATTGCCAATTGAACGCGATTGAGCACATTGACGGTGTTGAGATCGGGATTACTGCCGACGGCAAAGGAGACGTTCAGCGTATAGGAGCCGTCATTGCCAGACGTCGACTTCATGTAGATCATCTTGTCGACGCCATTGACCTGACTTTCGATCAATTGCGCGACCGTCTGCTCGACAACGTCGGCGGATGCGCCTGAATAACGTGCAGAGACCTGCACTTGCGGCGGCACGATGTCGGGAAATTGCGATACCGGGATTACTTTCATCGCGAGTAGGCCCGCAATGGTGATCACGATGGAAATGACAAAGGCCAAACGCGGCCGATCGACGAATAAAGCTGAAATCATTTGAACGATCCCGAAACGTTAATGGACAAGCGCATGAAACGCTCGGGTCAGGATTTTGGATTGGCTTGCGGCACCGGCGTCACCGCCATGCCCGGGCGAATGCGCTGCTGTCCCTCGACGATGACGAGATCGCCCGCTTTGAGACCGCTTTCGATCACAAGGAGACCGCGCGTCTGCTCGCCCGTCACAATGCGGCGCACCTCGACCTTGTTATCGGAGGTGAGCGACAGAACGAAGGCACCCTGCTGATCCAACATCAGGGCCGAGGCCGGAATAACCAGACGCGACTTCGGCGTGCCATAAGATAGGTTCACGCGCACCGACATGCCGTCGACGAGGATGCCTTCGGGATTGGGAAAACGCGCCCGAACGAGCACGCTGTCGGTGCTTTGATTGGTCTGCACGTCGACGAGATCGATCTTTCCGGTTTCACTATAAGTCGTGCCATTGGCAAGAATGAGCTGCGCTTTCAATTGATCGAGCGTTGTCATCGAGGCGCGCGCATCCAAAAATTCACGCTGCGTGACGGGAAAAAGTACATAGATCGGATTGTAACGCACGATGACCGCGAGCGTGCCTGAATCGGGCCCGACAAGATTGCCGGACGTCACCAAAGCCCGCCCAATGCGCCCATCGATCGGGGCGGTCACTTTCGTCCAACCAAGATTGATTTCGGCCTGACGTTGCGCGGCTTGGGCGCGCATCACTTCAGCGCGCGCTGCACTTTCATCGGCAGTACGCTGGTCGAGCGTCGATTGGGAGGCATTTCCGTTCTGGGCGAGTTCCTTGGTGCGGAGGAGTTGTGCCGACGCGTTCTTCAACGCTGCTTCTGCAGCAGCCACTGCGGCCTTCGCCTGATCGAGCGTGGCGACGAAGGGTGCATCATCGATGACGAAGAGGGCATCGCCCTTCTTGACCATCGAGCCTTCGCTGAACTTCACCTCGGTGAGGTAACCCGATACGCGCGCGCGCAGATCAACTTTTTCCTGTGCCTGCACGCGACCGAGAAAATCGGATTGCTTGTCGAGCGCCTTGTTTTCAGCCTTGGCGACGACAACCGTGGGAGCCACGGCGGGCGGCTGCTGTGCGAAAGCAGGCAAGGCCCACAGGCTCGCCGCCAAACCGAACAGCGCAGAACGAACGATCAACCCAGCCATCACTCTCTCCCAATATGGACCGCCTCGACGGTGAGCGGGTTTTACACTGTCGGTTCAGGTTTGTGCACCTTTTACACCCGATTCCCCGAGAATGAGGGCCACACGCTGGCGCAGACAGGGCAGGAGCTCATCGGTAAACCATAGCCGTTGCCGGATCCACGCATTGTTACGCCATGATGGGTGGGGCATCGGCATTACGCCGGTGGCATCCAGAATCGTGCGCCAATTGTCCACCAAAGGGCTCAAAGACGGGCCGATTAGGTCAGGTCTGCCTCTCAATGCCACATGGTAGCGCACGGCATGCAGGCCGACCGCAAGGGTGAGGGCCGGCTTCGGCCAAGCGGCAAACAAGCGGTCATGCCAGGCCTGCACACATTCACGCCGCGGCGGCAGATCGCCGCCCTTGGCATCGTGCCCGGGGAAGCAAAAGCCCATGGGGACCACTGCGACTTTGGCGGGATCGTAGAAGATGTCCTCACAAATCCCCATCCAGTCGCGCAGGCGCGCACCGGAGGGATCGGTGAATGGCCGCCCGGAGGCATGGACGCGCATACCCGGCGCCTGCCCTGCGACGAGGATGCGGGCACGCGGATCGAGTTGCAGAACCGGGCGGGGCGCGACGGGCAAGGGCTTTCCCCGCGGCGCGTCGCGGCACAGTGTGCAGGCGCGGATGGCACTCAGCAGTGCCGCAAGGGAAACACCTGTCAGGCTTTCGCGCTCGGGCGGCTGGATGCGGCGAGATGCCATCGCTTCAGGTTTTCGAACTCATCCGGAACGGCGATCCGGATCGGTCGCATGAAATCGACCGAACACAGGAGCGCAATATCGGCGGCGGAATAGAAATCGGTGGCCAACCATTGCCGGCCGGCCAAGGCGGAATTGAGGAAGGCCAGCTCGTCTAGAACGCGCGGCTTGTTGATGTCGGCCCATTCGGCACATTGCGGGATTTCGGATGTTTTCATGGCTGGATGCGAATGGCGGAAAACTGCGGCAATGGTCGCATAAAGACCGAATTCGACGCGGCGCATCCACATGTCCACCTTTGCAATGTCTTCCGGCGTGCGCCCGAATAGGCTCGGCTCGGGATGGAGCGCCTCAAGATAGCGGCAGATCGCGGCCGACTCGGTAATGACCGTCCCATCATCGAGTTCGAGCGCAGGAACCCGCTGCAGCGGATTAACGGCTGTGAAAACCTCACCTCGATGTTCCTGAGCTGCGAGATCGACCTCGACGCGTGGCATGTCGATGCCTTTCTCAGCAAGAAAAATGCGAACACGACGCGGGCTTGGTGGGAAGGAAGCATCAAAGAGCTTCATGAAAACACCTGACATCGTCTGAATGGTAACAACACCAAGGTCCAACTGTCCCAAAGCCACTGGGGAATAGGCCGGAGCCTCAACGGTTGATATCACAAAAACAGCAAAAACACGACAAACACCAAGGTCTCCAATTAAACCAAAGCCAAAACCAAAAGCCCAATCCAAACATCACTGGAAAAAGGGTAATAATGGCAACAGAGAGCAAATCTTTTTCTCAGCGTTAAAGCGTCTCATGGCTAATGGGCACTGCTGCCGTAATCCGTTCGGCGCTCAATTGGCTCTTCAGATGCCTTACAGCCGACAGCCATCTGCTTGGTCGACCTGTTGTGCATTACGTCTATTAATGCCGCGTTATTTAACTAGAATTCCGGCTTATAGAGGGCGATCCCCCCCCCCCGCAAACCCGCAATACGAGCAATCTCTCGACAAATGGTTGCCTGATGCCGCCCGAGCTTCTGTGCAATCGGGAGCTTGGTAAGCCCCTCCTTAAACAACTCGTGAAACTTGGTAGGGTATTTCTGAGGTAAGGTGTCTATAAGCTATCGTGCCCCCTCGAATGCTAGATCAAGGGCAACCTGAGCACTTAGAGAAACCTCAGCCACATCAAAACGCTTTGGGAATTAGTAAATGAAAATAGAAAATATTTTCGATTACAAGTTGTCTTTAACACTGCAACCCATTGTTCCCAAGCATAAAAATCCTTTCCCCGCGTTTTTTTATTTCCCATTTATCAAAACCCTTTATAAAGGTGTGGCGATAAAATCTCCACTTCCAACCTCCACCCTTCCCTGTAAACCAACCGCTCTTACCGTCAGAATAGATACCAAACAGCAGCATTGAAGTTTCGCCTTTATTAGCATAGCGATAGTCCTTTGGTTCAACCAATTTTGGCCTTAAGCCGTTTGGGCTTAGGCGTCCTCCGTACGAGTTCAAAGTATTTATAGCATTAACTCTCTGAATGCTTTGCTGCGTGGTCCGATCGTTAGCTCCAAAATTTGCGTGACATACAATCGTCTCTCCATTGATTGTTGCAGTCCCAACCCCAAACGTGCAGCCATCCATTATCTCTGTGATCATTATTGTGGCTTGTCGTGGATCAAGAATTGTATAATGGGTCTGGTTAGGCTCGTAAGGGAGATACCATACCTGCAGCTTCTGCCCAGATTGGCCTTTATCAACATCAACTATATACAAGGGACGTTCTTCTCTTTTGTACCTCCCCACCCGCAAGCCTTCAGGGCTCAGGTTTATTCCGATCGGTCCATTGAGAGGAGGTCGTCCATAAAGCGACGCTATAAGCGGACCCATGTGATAAACATCACGCATTATTTCGAACGGCATATAAACCCCCAAATATTTTAATAACAACCAATATTAGGCATCAAACAAACCCTGTCAAATTGGCTTGATCCACAAGTTTTTATAGCTTTTTACCCTGTTCCATCAACTCATCACCCCTCTTCGAGATCCGCTCAAAGCCCCCCCTCCTCCCCAACCCCAACACTCTAGCTGCATAGCGGCGCCCCACGAGACAGGAAAACGTCACATCATCAGGCGAGAAAATGCCCAATAGCCGGCCCAATCCAGTCGATAAATCGATCAGCGCCAAACGATCTTCCTCAGATAATGCGCAAATGACTAGGTCGTTATACCTAACAACGTGACGGCCAACCATCCGCGCAAAAGCCATACCTAAGGGAAGTTTACTCCTCAGGGGCGGTAGGACAAACCTGAGACGACCCTTACATGATCAGCGTATATTATGGCTATTGACAGTATTGTCCGGGCAGCGAAGATCAAGACCATAATTTGTAACCTGTATGAGGTCTAAAATGCCTGGAGATGTCATTGGTGGCATTGAGCTAAAGCAGGGAGACATCTTACTCGAGCGCGCAGAATGGAGTGCGACACATATCGCAATTGCGATCGGGCAAAAGGTAGGTAATGTTAGAAATTGGTTCAGTAGCGCAAGTAAAGCAAGAACCGTACACGCGGCAATTTATGTTGGAGAAGGCAGAGTTTCCCAGAGCAGTGGTGACGGTTTAACAACCGATCCATTAGATGGCCATCATCGTTGGAAAGTGTACCGATACAACAACAATGCGGAATTAGCCATAGCGGCTGCTGACGTCGCACAAAATCTAGTCATCAGGTCACAAAATGTAGAAAGCTTCGGTAAATACAAACTTATTACGGGAGCCGTTCCGTCAGCATTTCGACAAGGGCGCAAGTCTGCTTCTTCCGCAAACGATGTGAGTAACTATCTCGATAATCTTTATTCAGGCGATAAGGCCACTCAAGCGAAAACACGCAAATTTTTCTGCTCAAATTTCACCGTTTTATGCTATTCGCTCGCCTCAGAATGGTTCGGAAATAATCCACATTACGCCATGAATTTAGACTTTGAGAGAACTTCTCCCAGCGAAATGGCACGCTATTTTGAATCTAAAGAAGGAAAAAGTAAAGGTTGGACGAGAGTGGGGGTGATCACAGGTTAGCATTCACTGCGTTCGTTGTTTTTTTAATCGCCTGCCGTAGTTTCTGCTGACACCGAAATGAGGTGTTTAAAAGGGCTATAGCGGACAGATACGGCGACGGACGTTCAGCCGAGGCGATGGCGAAGACAGGCTACATGGGCGCCGCCTTCATCATCATCTAAAAAATAATTTGTCAGGTAAAAAAGTAACACTACACCTAATCTATTGTTTCAGTGTGTAACGGCACCAGCCCGAGTTGTCGCCAAACGGGGACATCATCTCGCATTACGATCGCCATTTGTTCGGCTAAGATTGCACGATTTTCTTCTGCATCGGCAATCTCAACACCCTCACGACGTAACCGCTCACCGCTCTTCTCCATACGCGCCCATACACGTGCAACTAAATCCCCCTCATTCGACGGAACACCAATCAGAAATTCGCAAAGCGCTTTCGCAGCAAATAGCTCCAAATGAATACCGTTACCCGTAGACGGACATGCGACCGGCCACACCGAATTTTGCCCTGATGGCTGCCGGTCATTCAATATCACAGCATTATAGCGACGCGCAGCATCGACATCGCCACCTGCACGACATGGATCATGCGCGAGAACACGCCCAGTTCCCGTCAGAAGTCCCGCAATCTCAACGGGTAAACCGCTACCGCTTGACGCTACAGCCGGTAAAGCGCGCAAGGCGCCGATCGAAACCGGCCCTTGAGAGAGCGTCTCAAGAATGGGTTCATAAACGGCGGCCTCAAGCATCGCCTTACCTACTGCAACTTGTATTTCGCGAGGGACGCGCGGGGCAGCCACCGTCAACGACAGAACAATCTCTTGCAGCCGACGATCACGCTCTTCGGGCGCTAATTTCCGTGGACCGCGCATAAAAATATCGCGGCGAAATGCACGTGATGTCAAATAATCTTTAAACGTCTCGACGAAGTCCCATTCACGAACCGATTCAAGGAGCTTCAACTGGTCCGGGAAAAATTGTAATTGTTCGAAGTTGGCTAGGATAGTTGCATCACCGATAAAACTCAACTTCGCCGGCTCTAATTCAGCTGCAACATCGCAATGGTAACGTGGGCTCCAAAACTGATTAAGATATTCATGCGCTAGATAAGCAACATTGTTCTTATCAGCTTCACCACGAATACGCTCAATTAACTGCTTTTCAATCAAGCCGGGGCGCAACAGATCCTGACATTGATTGATGAACCCGATACCATCGCGAATGCTATCAGTACTATGCCGCGGCGAATGCCGTGCATGCTCAAGAAGCAATCTCTGCATTGGCTCTGCGGTGTTCCAACCGGGGAGCGCATTGTAGCTAACATAAGCAAGACCACCCGCTTTCAAGCGCGAACGTAATATTGAAACAAGAGCGGCGCGCCCTTCGGCACTGATCCATGAATAAATCCCATGCATCGTAATGTAGTCGCATTCTGGCAAGCTTTCGGGTGACAATGCTAAATCTTCAAAATCTGCCTCGATAAACTGTACATTCTGCAAACCCATATGTGATGCAAGATTCCGAGCTCGCGCGATTTGTGCTGGATTAAAATCGACACCTATAATCTGTGCGCGTGGATTTGCTGCAGCAAGAAGTAGACAATTAATCCCTTGCCCACATCCCATGTCACAAAGCGTCCAATCTGCTCCAACACTGGGTGGTTCAACCGCGTTAATCAAACATGCAAGATCAAGATGAGACGGCGTCTGCTCACGGTAAAAGCCAGCCAGATACTCAACATCAGAAACATAACCCGACGCCCACTTAGCCATGCCCAGTTTCCCTGTTATTCTTGGTGGTCGAAAGTAAGGACAGAGCGTAAATCACGCCTATCCTCATCCGACGATGAACTTGTAATATCTATTCCTTTTATAAAGGGATCGTCCCGATCAACAGGGCTTTGACCATCTATAAGCCATGACGTCTGTCCTAGCCGCGAGGGGCGTGTTTCATCCACCGTCAGACGCGTCGCTGTAACAAGATCTGCGCGTACATCAAGCTGAATACGAAAATCAAAATCCAACCCAACAAATAGTCCTACCAATCGACTAAACGCCTTAAAATAGTGGGTATTTGGCATCATTCGATCAAAGGATTCACGGCTGTCGATTTTAATTCTTATGCAAAACTCCTGCTCGACAATCCATTGCTTACTGCCGGCAATCGTATTTTCGCCGAGCGAACCAAAACTGAACGCATCAAGACGCTCATGAGCCGAAAGGCGCGTTTGCTCAGAAACGGGAATATCGACCCAGCGCCCCTTAAATGGAATGATTTCGACTGGCTGGCCAAGAATATCAGAAAGAATGCGAGCCAGTCCCAACTGACTACGCAATTGATGAGAAAATAGCCCGCTGTGCCTGATAACGAAAGAACGCGCATCAAACGGATCGTTATCTGTCGGGATAAGATCTCGAATTCCATCAATGCACACGAGTACTTCACGAAATAAATCACGCCGTCCATATCGCTCAGCCTCGGCCGAAAGCGCGATACGTGATTTGATTTCACTTTTGGCTAAAAATTGACCAGCTCTATTCTGGAAGATTGAAAGAAAATCCTCATAGGCAGAACGTCTTTCAGTGCGAGCCCACTGCGCATCGCGTGTGTAACTGTAGGGCATAACACCCCGCGCGCCAAGTAAGCCGAAATGTGCTGTTACAATCCGTAGCCGCCTCTCATGGTCTCGATCTACAGCTGATACTTCCGCGGGATTGTCAGCAAGATTAACATCGACAGAAAAAACGATGGATTGATCGAGCCATCCGTCTAGACCATAACTGCACGGCGACGATTCCGATGGTGCGGCCGACGCAGACCATTTATAGCCGAGCGCTACGCGCACGATCTGCGCAAACGGAAAGTATTGTGGATTGTCGACGATATCGTCGATCAGAGAAGCGGTCGTGATCCGCTGCGCGCTGGCCATTGTCGTACCGACTCAGATTGCCCTCGGATAGAGGTCGTCAGGCGAGTGAAGGAATTGAGCGATACATAGATACCGAAAAAACGGTCGAGAATCGCAGCAAACAGAAATAGGCCGTGGTCTGAAAACTTCTCAGGATCGAATACCACTTCAATATCTATACCACGCACCATGGCATCGCCCCAATATTTATCATTACCGTGCCGCGGTGCGCGGGCAACGGCTCGCCTGATGCTGAATGCATGTATTGCAGCAATCATCCGGCGTACTTCTTCCGATTGTTTGAGATTCTGCAGCTCAAGAATGCGTTTGAGCTCGAAAAGCGACGATTCACCAAGGAGGGAGGTTTGATTAGCAATCAGATGCGACATCAGACGCCATTCAGCATCTGCGATGTTGCTTGGCCAAAATGGTGCCGAAAGCGGTAGGACAAATGCTATACGTTGCGCACCCTCAAGTGGCTCAACCGGGGTGAGGCGCGGATGATCCCCCCCCATTGGCAATAAGGATGGCAGATCGCGATTAGTACACAATACACGAGTGCCAATAATACTATCCGTCCCGACAAGTTTTGGATCAACTTCTACAAGAGAAATGAACGTCTCCGTTCCCGCTTTATCTTCAGCCGGTTTGCGAGCTGCCGTCCAAAATGCGGTTGATGTTTTCAGGCTCTTATCCCGCCCTGGGTTAAACAGTTGCGGAATGCGAAGCCGCGTTCCGGTCGTATCTGAGATCGTTACATCAAGTACGCTATGAACCTCCATTGCGCTTTCTCGGCGAATATCCGGCACAAGCTGATATTGGGCGCGTGTGTGATCATAATGAATAGGCTCTGCCGTCACCTCAAAAAGATTTATCACTGGCGTGCATCCGAGTGCTAAGGCACTGGGGCCAAGATCGGATTCAAGCGCATTATCGGTACGCTCTAGTAGAATATGAATAGTCAAACTATCATCAAAACCAATGAAATCGAAATTAGAGAAATCAATATCAAAGAACAGAAATTTTTCGGGAAAGATAAAATATTCAGACAGAAGCCCATACTCTATCTTTGCAGTAGCTGTCGTCGGAAAGACTGCCTCGTTTTCATGATATCCCACTTCGCGCAGAGGCACGCCCGGTAGGATATGAAAATGATCTGGTGCATCAGGGCGGGAGACAACAACACCTACGGCACGCTCAAATAATAGCTTCTGCAAGGCAAGCGATTGCGAAGTGCGACTGCGAAGATAAAAGCGAACATATTTGGGCTTGAGCTTAGAAAGATGAACTTCTTCAGTTAGACCCTTCATTCCAATCTTTAACACGGCCCGCGCATTGGGAAATTTTTCAAGCGAACGTAAACCACTGAGATTACGACCCAGCGTCAACTCATCGATTCGCAAAGGGAGCATATCGACGGGGTAACAAGTACGAAAACGGCAGGGCCCACGTGGGGTCTCTTCTGTATCTAACAACGTACCCTGCGGAATAGTCTGGGCCACCGGGATGTCTGGAGCAGGCACGAATTGAACGATCGATGTCGTTGGAATGGGGCGTGTATAGTAAGGGTGAATAATATCGAGAAGACTGCGCAAAAACTCTGGATATTCATCATCGATTTTTCTATTGATACGCGCATTCAGAAAAGCAACGCCCTCAAGCAGTCTCTCGACATGTGGGTCATCGATGACATCTGCGGTGATACGAAGCTTCGCTGCAGCATCGGGATGCCGCTCCGCAAAACTTCGAGCACCGCGCCGTAGGCTCTCAATTTCACGCCAATAATAGTCGAGGAGAGTGTCTGTCATGCGGATACCGCCTTGACACTGATACGTAAAGCAAGCGGATCTAGCAAGCTTTCCATGAGAATAGATTCCAGAATGTTATCGATTTCGACGGATAACTCTAACCTCAATCGTAAGGCTTGCTCCGCTTCAGACCGATTAGGCTGAACGGTAATCTGGATTTCGTCAAACCGGGCATCCAACAACGCGATTTGTTTCTGCAGCTCTTTCGCAACGTTATTTTTTTGATCCGGCGTGGAGACATTTAACGTAGTGATATCTATAATACCATAATTGAGTATTGACGAATCTAGAGATGCCTTATCATTACCCCAACCAATCACGCAAATTGAACTGTTGAGCAGATTTTCAAGGTCCCGCCTCAAGCCCTCGCGCACGTCACGCGACGTGGTAGGCCCGTCATTCAATAGGCGGTCGAGGAGAGTTGCAACAATACGTTTTACCATAGCAACACTTCCAAGCGACACATGGTCTCAAAGATAGACCCTATCATGCCGTCACCTCTTGACCGAACCGGCCTCGTAATTCTGTGACGAGTCGAAAATTAGTATAAACACGGTCTATATGAAAATGTGGTTGAAGGTGGAAAATGCAATTGTAGCGTCCTGGCGCGCCACGCATTTCACGAACCTCGACTTTTGCGGCGCGCAGCGGATAGCGCGCGCGTGTATTATCGTCAGCATCATCATCACCGTTCGTATAGCCAAGGATCCAATTATATAGCAATTGCTCAATAGCATCAGCCGTTTGATAAGAGCCAACCTTGTCGCGCATGATCACTTTTAGATAATGCGCAAATCGTGAGACGCTCAAAATATAACGCATTAAAACAGAAATTTGGCTATTTTCTGTAGCGGCTTCTTTTGTAAACTGCGCTGGCACGCGCAGAGAAACCATCGTATTGAAAACAAGGTAAGGCGTGTCCTTACATTTGCTGATACACGTGATCCCACCCAAGGCTAATTCATTTTCAACTTCTGGTGCAATCACACATTCCACATGCGGGCTTTCATAGCTAATGTCGTTGCCTTCATCTGCAGGCATAATTTTTGAAACAACACCGAAATCCAGTGAATTACGCTGGGAGCCACAAATCTCTGTGAACCACCCATGCCTATAAAAGGCCCGAATCACAACCTCGCCGACCGCGTAAACACCATTAATCCAGATATTGGTTTCATCGCTCGGATGAAGGCGATAGACAAAATCTAACGCTGCACTACGGCGCAAGTTTTGTCTTCGAACTTTGACCCGTGGCATCACCAGTCCAATAAAGACTGTATCCTCCTGTCGCCTCAATTGATGATAACGCGAATAATTAATTTGTGAAAACATCTCTGGAATACGCCGCAGACGCGCAAGACCTGCGAAGCTTTCGAGCTCAAAAACATGAGGCGATACACCCACAAATGTTGGTGCGAAAGCGCCCGCTGCAACACTAGATAGCCCATCAATGACCGCGATATCGTCAATGGCATAATCTTTTGTACGCGCATTTCGTGCATAATGATCAATGAGGAGAATTCCAAAGGGCTTCCCGCCCGGCATTCCGAATTCTTCGCGATAAACCTTGTCAAATAGAGCGCTGGCATCAAAGCCTAGACTACGTTCGAAGTCTTTTGCGATGTCTGTCCACGATGCGTTTAGAATTCTAACAAGTACACGTTCAGATCGCTCAAGAGATTTACACAGATACGCCACACCACTACATGTAGATTCAAGTCGTGAAAAGGCGGGGTTATTAATAACTTCATTTAATTGGTTGGAGAGAAGGTCATCGAGTTTGGCAAGGTCACGTTCAAGCCATGTCAGAATTACATCTGGCGAATTCTCATGGAGAAAGTCGGCACCAAACCAATCTAGTAACATGCTCGCGGCATCAGATTTGGTGATAAAGGCATCAATGCGCGAAAGATCTGTCTCATCGCCGCTCACTAATATGCGGCTGACATTTCTAAGAGCCTGCGAAGCGTCTGTCGGCATAGATAGCTGAGCCCTTAAACAGAATGAAGCGGCCGATATTATATACCGGCCGCATCGATGTAATCAGCCCGAGAAATCAGTTCCGCGCAGGAATGCGCGCAACCATTCGTAGCGATGTGGTGAGTTCTTCCATCTGCAGCCACGGCCGCAACCAGGCAACTGCATTGTAACTCCCTGGAGAACCTGGGATTTCGTGAACTTCTACCTTCGCTTCGGCTAATGGATACTTGGCCTTCATATCCTGGCCAGCATCCGCATTGCCGTTCACATAGTTGACGATCCAGCGATTGAGCCAATTCTCAGCATCGGACGCTTCCATGAAAGAGCCGACCTTGTCGCGGCCCATAATTTTTAAGTAATGGGCGAAGCGAGACGTGGCCATGATATAAGGTAACCGCGCCGAAATCGCGGCATTAGCGGTCGCTTCGGGACGATCATATTTCGCCGGCTTTTGTGTGGTCTGCGATCCGAAGAACACGGCATAATCCGTGCCCTTATAATGGCAGAGCGGAAGAAAACCGAGCTTCGAAAGTTCCGCTTCGCGACGATCGGTAATCCCAACTTCCGTCGGGCACTCCTGATCCATGTCGCCATCGTCAGAACGGAACACATGGGATGGCAAGCCGCGTACCATACCGCCACCTTCGGCACCACGGATCGCCGTGCACCAGCCATTTTCTGCAAAAGCTTCGGTAAGGCGCCCACCAAAAACGTAAGCAGAGTTCATCCATGTATAATTTTCGGCTGCCATCGGCTGTGCAACACCGTCCTTGAGCGGCGCTTCTTCGTAACCGAACGCATCGATTGGTGCCGTCAGATGCCCGTAGGGCAGCCGGGCCAAAGTGCGCGGCAGAACCAGCGTCACGAAACGGGAATCATCCGATTCGCGGAAGCTGCGCCAACGCGCATATTCCGCAGTATCGAAAATCTTCTCCAAATCGCGTGGCTTGGAGAGATCGTCATACTTGTCGAACCCAAAGAGTTGAGGGCTCGCCGCAGTGACGAACGGCGCAAATGCCGCTGCTGCAACACTCGACATCTGCGTGAGCAATTCGATGTCATCCGGATGGTTCGTAATTTCGTAATCGCCGAGTAGGCAACCATAAGGCTCGCCACCGGGGCTGCCGAATTCCGTCTCATAGATCTTCTTGAAAATGTCACTCTGGTCAAATTCCGAAGCTTTTGTCAGATTTTTCAGGAGATCTTTTTTGGATGTGTTGAACACCTTAATCTTCAAGCTAGCGCCGGTTTCGGAATTCTTCACGAGGTACTGCAGCCCAGACCAAGTGCCCTCAAGCTTTTTAAAATCGGGATGGTGCATCACCGCATTCAACTGCTCCGAGAGCTTTGCATCAATCGCCGTGATTGCATTATTAATCGTCTGATTTAAATTCTTGTTGTAGACGATCGTTCCAGCCAATGCTTCACGCGTGAGCGTCCGTAGCAATTCCGTAACACGATCGGGATCAGTCTGGCGGGTGGCCGCGATTGCCTGCTGCAAAAAAGGCACATCTGCCGAAGCAACGGCTGTAGTTGTAGCTGCAGTAGCGTCCGCTGTCTGCGCCGCTGTGTTGGTATCTGACATCACGCCTTCTCCTGTCCGTCAGCGGACAAGCCAACTTGCTCGCCCAAAGCCTTAATCGCACTTTCATCGCTTAGGATACGATCTAACAGCTCCTCGAGCTTCTCAGATGTATCTGCTTTAGAGAGAAGGTCGCGCAATTGATTGCGCACATCCATCAATTTTCGTAACGGCTCAACCTGCGACACAACAGCAGCTGGGTTGAAATCGTCAAACTTTTGAAAGCTGAGGTTAACGCCAATTTCAGTTCCATCATTAGCGAGCGTGTTATTCACCTTGTAGTTCAGGCCAGGTGTCATACGCGCTAAGACGTCATCAAAATTATCACGATCAACCTGAATAAACTTACGTTCAGACAGAGGTTTTAAGGGCGTAGTCGGCTGGGCCGAGAAATCGCCAATCACACCGACGACGAAAGGCAGCTCCTTTTCAACAACCGCACCTTCGGTTTCAACCTCGTACGTAATATGAACCCGCGGCTTACGAACTCGGTTCAACTTATCTTGGACGCTACTCATCAGACCCTCCCCATCAGGAATGTTACTAGATTAGGCTATTTCTCTTGCTTAGATCAATAGAGTTCCCTGCGCTTAACTGAGTGATTAGCCATTCCCGTTCTCACCGTCGGGAGGTGCATCGGACAGTGCGTCGTTTGGCGGACGTATCCCAGCACTGACGAAAAATTGACGCCGCGCCGTGTCGTCGGCAATCAACTCACCCAATAACTCCTTTAAAGGTATGCGTGCCCTCCGTACCGCATCCTCAATCGTGTAGGACAAGGTCGATTGTGGCTCATTAGCACGGAAATAACGCGCTATTTCGAGAAGGCGCGAAAGGGCTTCCTCCCGACTTTTGATAGGCCCATGCCCACCTCCCACCGAAATAGGTATGGCAGCATTCGGCCCGCCAGCGGGCGCACCGCCAGAGCTCGACGTACCATGCCCTCTCGCAGGCATAGCCATTGAGAGTTTGTCGGCTGCGAAGATGGTAATGTTGTCACGAATCTCTTCAAGCAAATGCTCAAGTCCGCTCAAGGGCGGCGCATCTGCACCAACACGCGCCTGAAAGGCCTTCGCGAGTTGATCAATAGCTGCCATACCGCTCTCAATATCGGTGATAGTCTGCTGGAAAAATGACGCTGGCGACGAATTTACCGCAGCAGTAAACTGATCCATCAGCGAGTGGTCAGGCGAATCATGATCTTTGGCCCCGGTATTCTTCGCTGCTTCATACTGCCAATAGGCAAAGGACGGCATTCCGTTGGTGACTGAAATCTTGCGAATAGGCTGAAACAGAACACCATCCGTCGTCGCGCCATTCAAAACCGTAAAAGGCAGAATGCGTGGCTCGATATCGCCATTATCGAGCGTTGGGAAAAGTTCGTCCCAATATTGATCAACGAGGCCAGCCGCAATCAAAAAACCTTGCGTAAGGCCCGCGAATCCTTCTTGCCGTGTCTTAGCCTCAATGAGCCATGACGCGACTTCAAGATCCTTTCCAACCGTCGTTAGAATGGTTTCAGCCATCTGCGCGACGGACGACCATTCGGAATCCGCCGTTGCCCCGTCCGGATCTACATCTAACGCACGTTCTTTTCGCCGCGCGGCCGCGCGCATATCCTTCAGCGCAAGATAAGTAGAGGTCGGCGAGAAATCGCCACGCGGATCTGTCCCAACCGGCAGGTCACCTGGAATAGGTGCTAGGATCGTTTGTAAATCCATCCGTTTAATTCCTCCTCAAAGCCTTGGGGTCACGGCAGCAGCGATGGCGGGCATTTGAGGCCCTGCAAAAGATTTTGCCGGAACGGATTATTAACGCTCGCCGCATTGAGCACGTAAGTGAACGAACGTTGCCCAATGCTGACGGGAACGGTGAACTGCGTTCCCGTAGGGCGCCGGACAGGCCGAGACCACCAGAAACGGAAGAGGGACCACGGGCCCTTATACGATACAGGTTGCTCAATGCCACTGGATGGAGCACCGAAATCCACCCGCACACTGCCCGTGTTTCCCGGCCATTTCATCGAAACCGACTGCACCGGCCCATATTGATAGCTGGCCACCTGCCCATCTATTTCTAGAACGACGCGCAACGCGCCTGGATCAAGTTCTGTAATTGAAACATCGAACGCAGCGCCCAACAAAGGTGATCCATCCGGATAATAACTTTGCCGAATAGCATTGACTTGCTCAAAGAATTTTAATCCCGCCGGCGTAATCGGAACCGAAACCGCCGAAGTGGGAACCATGCGCCACGGCGTTGTCGAGGTATCAACCTGTGCTTTGAGATAACGGTTGAAAAAGTTGTCCAATTGCCCGTTCGGCGCAAAAAGCCGCGAAAAATCAGCGAGTGGCACCTCGCTATCCGCGGCTGTAAACGGGAATTTTCCGTCCGTCGCGGACGTACAAAATGGAAATATCTGCCGTCGCCAAACTTGGTCGAGTTCCGTCGCAGCGCTCACAGTGTTCAGTAATGATGACTGCCGAACAATATAATTGATGGACTCCGCTACATAAGGTGGAGCGGCCAAAGCCGCCGTCTTCAAACGTTCAATCGCCATACTATAATTTGGGTTTGGCGCCGTGGAACTGTCGGCACCACCGGCAGCCACAATCGATGAGAAGCTCTGCAAAAGACGGATCGTCTCATCGAGTTGCGATTGTTGACCATCAACAAACCGCTGCAATGGAGAAAATTGATCATTCGCGTTTTTGATAGCGGTTTCCACCGTCGTACCCAGCAATTCCTCCAAAACGGCTGCTGGCAACGCTGCATTCATAAGCGGACGCAATCCAACCGCATCACTGGCCGCTTCTGTTGTGGCGCGTTTTACTGCTTGTTCACTGGCCGCAGACGCTCCGGAAGGCGCCTCCAATGAAACGACAGCCTGTTTCGAGACGTTTCGCAAAAACTCCGAATATGGAGACGATAGGCCGGTAAAAGCCTGCAAAACTGACGTCTGTGTGGCAAAATTGCTGAAGTTAAGAATACTAACATCGTTTAAAATGCTATTCCAAACATTTACCCGATCATTTAAAAAAGCATCGAGTGTTTGGCGGTAAACCTGCTTACGCATCTCCAGAACCGATGTTGAACCCGGAACAAGTGCAAGAGCTATCGCTTGATCGACAACCACGTTGGCACTTTCAACAAGCGCTGGCAGCACGACAGTCTGGAAACTATCACCTCGATAAAGCCCCGAAAACGGCTCCGACAAGGGCCGACCCGACTTGCGAGACAAAGCATAGAAAGAAAGCGGGCCCGCGACTTCATTAATGCGCCATGGTGGCAAACTGCGGATATCGGATCGGCTCTTCATTTTTTCTAAAGTTTGGTCAAGAAGAGATGTTCTTTGCAATCGTTCACGAACGGATGCTACGAGCTCACGATCAACATTGAACTGCACACTAGGAACTGTCATCAGTGAAGTGAAATGCTCCATTAAGTGCTTTCGTTCTCCTTCAAGTGTGGGCCCCGGCAGATGACGCCGCACGTAAGCATTCAACCAAGTCAGCACTAGCGCATCAACGCGCCGTAAATCGCCACCTAGCATCAAATAGACGCGGAACGTATCGCTGAGTGCACCTTCTGCGGCATCCTCCCGCGCCAGTTCTCTCGTAAGCACAACCTGAATGATCGGGAGTAAAGTTCGCTGAAGCACTTTATCATATTGCTCTTGGGTGGCCTGTTGTAGGCGCGCTTCATTATCGAGCCCAGCTGTAAAATTAAATCCGAAATCCGTCTTTGAATCGACCAGCGCCATTATTCTCATCAAGTTGAGTGGACGCAAAACATCAATAAGATCCGAGCGTGGACTGCCTGTTAGGCTTGTTTCTTCAAATCGTTCGAGTGCAGGGGTAATCCGTTCCACATCGCTACTAACCGCAGCAATCACGAACTGTGTTTTCATATAGGTGGTGCCCCATACAACCAGCAAAAATCCGATGGCAGCCAGCACAATCGTACTTAAACCAATAAGCTGGAAACGGTCGCGCCGCACATTACGTGGACTTGCCTCCACCAATCCAGCTTCACGAAGGATCAGTTTGTTGAACAACCCGTCAACAAAGAAGCCGTCACCGCGCCCCAAATGGGCCGTGCGAGCTTGCGCCTCTAGAGTATTGTCCGTATCGATGAAACCCGAACGGTCGGGAATTGCGCTAACGAGATACACGCCACGCAGTAGAAGCGGAGCCTGCGCTTTTGAAGGTCTGAATACATCCTCAACGAATTCAAGCAACGCCTTTCGCGCTGCGGCCAATCGCGGCAAAAATAGAAACGTTTCATAATCCGCTACGGAATCAGAATTCTGATTGATGCGTTGGATAACCTGAGGACCTTGCCAGGCAATAAAGCGACAATACTGTTGGTCCGTTTGTTCGACGATTTCGCTCGGTTCCTTAACTTTTCCGTCATCAGCCATTGGGAAGGTGAAGCCAAAGACCTGCCGCCGCCGATCCTCATCAATCAAATTAAAAAACGTTTCAAATCCCTGAACCTCATCAATCTTTGTGAGAACGAGATAAACTGGAATATCAACGCCAACCCAGCCGTGGAACGCATCGAGCGATCCCCGCAAATCTTGATAAAGAGCAAGCCGGATCTGATCACTCGTTTTCAGAAATTCCGTGAATGGCATGACGACGACGAGGCCATTCAATGGATTTCGGAACCGGATCCTCCGCAAAGCGCGTGCAAGACCGCGGAAGCGAGATGAACCGTCGCCTCTTTCATAAGGACCACGCGTTTCGATAAAAACTGCTTCATCAGTAATGCGCGCTGAAAAACCATCAAAATTCAGAGCCCGCTTACCAGATTCTACCTGCATTATCCGTAGGCCCGAATTTTCGAGCAAAGCGCTTTTACCAGCGCCTTGCGGGCCAATGACGACATACCACGGCAAACGATAACGACCACCCGCCCCAATGAGACTTTTACCAAAAATGGTTTTAATACTATCAACAACTTTACGTAGGCTCGAATCGATATTGCTAAGATCTTTCATCTGCTCCAATGTGTCGGGCTCCTGTCTTTTAAGGATCGGACCGTCGACCACATCCTTGGGGCGAGTGAGCAAATCAATCACAAACAGAATGAGCAACGACAACAAAAAGACAGCAATTGCGAGGATCAAGCGCGCAATCTCAGAGCGAAACGGTGCATCTGCACCAAAATGCATTATTGGCGCGAGATACCAAATGGATCCCGCGACGGCAAGCGCCAGAGCAAAACCGATGAGCAGAAGTATGGATCGTGAGCGAGGCATAGTAGCTGACATATAACGCGGCCGATCAGTTCTTAAGTGTTATTTCGATACGGCGATTAGATGCGCGACCTTCTGGCGTGCCATTGGTCGCAATAGCCTCCTTATCGCCCATACCGGTCGCCGAAATCCTTTGCTTGTCTTTCACATATTCTCCTAATACCTCAGAAATGGTCTCAGCACGCGCTAATGACAGGGCATCATTGTTTGGAAATTGCGCGTTTTTGATAGGGACTGAATCTGTGTGTCCAACAACCAAGATACTTCCGTTGGCCTGTGCCAACGCTTTGCCGACGGCTGCGATGACGACCGGATAAGGCTGCGCCATCCGATCGCTTCCCGTCGCGAAGACTTCCTTAAGCGTTCGAATGACGAGTTCCGTGGGCGAAATTGTGATGATAATCGAACCGTTGGCCACATAAGGCTCCAACATGCTCGCAATCATGTTAAGCGTCACGACAGGTGCGGTGACCGCAGGCGGCGGCGCTGGCTGCGGAAGCGTTACTGTTGGCGGCGGCGGAACAGCAGCTGCGGGCGGAACTGGTGGTAATACAGGCTCAAGTGTTGGCGCAGTCACATAAGACAATACTGCAATTTTATTAACAGCCGCATTGATTTGCTCTGAAAGGAGGAATTTGAGAGCAAGAAAAATGAGCAGCATAATGACGCTGATAAGGCCGAGCGCTATCGAAAGCGAATGATAGCTCAAAGGAAGACGCCGGCGCGTATAAACCCCTTGCCAAGCCGGAGAAAGCTCATGGTGCGGCTCGCCTCTAATATTTACCAAGGCCATATAAAGTTCTCCTCGGACGCGTGCGAATTCATCATATTTATCTTTTGCAAATCGATATTTGCCTTTGAACCCAAATTGCAAACAATAAAAGAAAAATTCGAGCTCACGGATCATGCTCTGCTGCATATCCATCATTTGTTGTAGCAGAACGAAAAAACGTTCACCGCCGATAGTTTCACGAAAAAAACTTGATACCAACGTACGTGAAGTCCAATCACTACCACGCGACCATTCGGCATTCAAAATAACATCATCAGCTGTCGCGGTAAGCGCGTACACAAGCACCTGGCGATTGACAGCAGGCACACCCTTACGTGATAAGGCCTGCTCGAATTCGCGAATTTCATCAGCCAGAACCATGTGAAGACGGCCAAAATCGCTCGGTGCGCTCGATTGCGCCCGGACGATAATATCGAAAACCGGTAACGCCGACGCCAACGCGTAATTATCACGAAAAGCTAATGCGGCCGCCTCGTAAACCGCATCATCAGCGATTTTCTTTTCAAGCACCGGATCAAGTGTTTTGCTCTCAATTTTCTGAGGCGCGCTCTGGGTAAGTGGCGATACAACGCCTAGGGAATGAGGCGGCGTTTGATTGCGAAATGGACCTGAATTAGCAAATGCGCTATCGCGCTGCGGCAACGGATCCATGCGGGAGCGCATAACTATCGGCGCAAGGATAGTCCTATCCGAATCTGAAGAGAAACCGTCCTGATCACTCACTTGCACACCTTTGAGCCGCAGTTAGCCTTGCTACAAATGTCAATCCTCTTGGTGGCGCATATCACCTCCGGATCGCCCATAATTCGAGTTCGAGATCGGGAAAATCACCCGCCACCTGAATGGCAATGGATGAAGACTGCGCGATCTTGCGCCATTGCGGTGATTGCCTGTCAAGCTCGAAATAGACAGCTCCTCCATTAAATGGCAACTGGCGAGGCACACTCGGCAAGGGCGTAATTCCAACACCTTGCAATTGCCCATTGATGAGATCCCGAATTACCTCGACCGCTCCGATTTTGACCATCGGAGGAAAATTGGTCCGAAGCCGCTCGCTGAGGACAGACGCTTTCGCGGCAATAACAAACGTCGCTCCATCAATCAGTGAACGGTCGGCGATTGTGCCGACCCGGATACCGTAATTGCGCAATTGCAGAGGAATGGGCACAGCAGCCTGTTCCAAAACTGCGCTCAAGGTCGTCCTTAGCTCGGTGATCAAGGGCGTAAAACTCATCACCAAATCATCATGATTATAAATAGGAAAATCGGGTGGCCGGCGTGTTTGGTTCGTAAAGGTCGCCAGCTCGGCAGCAAGAAAGAGGAAATGTTGGTACAATTTTTCAGGGTGGAGAAAAGGCACACTAATCATGTGTTTCAAAACTGCGAAATTACCATTAACGAGCTGCAACATCAGAAAGTCAGCAAGTTCACCTGTACCCTGTCGGCCACCGCCCAAAATACGAGGAACAAGATGTTGTGCACGGTTGCCTAGCAGCGCAATCACTTCACGAGCCATGGCTAATAATTGAGGTGCTTCAAGGCAGTTCAGTGTTGGCGGAGCATAATTGCGATCAAGCTGAATTTTACGATTTGAACCCACTTCAATAACACGTGCAACGGGCATGGTGATCAAGTTGGAAAGATTGGCATCGCCGGGCAGAAGCACAAGACGCAGTTTTGCTGTGCGGATTACCTGTGAATTTTGTGCACCGACTACGGCATCGATCAAATCGACTTCCTCGGCCCCGTAACGTACGGCCGTACTCGCCGATTGGTTGAGATCATATTCCGCCGTCCCGGGATACATCACGGGCAAACATAAAAATATTGTTGTTCCGACAATGCCCGATTTCAGTTCTAGGATAATCGGCTCACTTGAATCTTCGGGGATAGCGAATGGCGTTCCATCGGGCAAAACACCCTCGGCTTTTGTAACCGCTATCTTACCAATCGCCAAAAGATCTTCGGCAATTTCGAGCCGTGTGAAACCCCAGGAAAAGGGCATCAGCGGTTCAGCCCTCTTACGTACCAGGTGCTCCAGATACCGGCTTTCCTGTTGGAAATGTTGAGGCCGGAGGAACATGCCTTCAGTCCAAACAATTTTATTGCGGTAGCCCATTTATTTCATCTCCGGCGCTAAAAGCTTTGCGTTGTCGCTTCGACTTATTTCGGCACGACGGCGCACAGCTTCGCTAAGGTGATTGCGCAAGGTCTCGATAAAAAGATCCAAATGCATACCCATATCGTGACGGGCATTGGTGCTGATTGGTCCACGAATAAGTCGCTCAATTTCTGCGATATTGCGCGGCCCATCACCCACGAGGATTAACTCGATCTGTTCGAGAAGTCTCACGATCCGCACCAAATCAGCAAAATAGAATGTGTCGGGCTGTGCTGATACCGATGATGAGGAATCGACAACTGGTTGGGCATCCCAATCTTCCGGAATTTCGTGAGAGATTACCGGGGGCGCACTGAAATTTGACGCGACAATAGATGTCATCTCGGAAGCGGGCAAACTGGAATTGCCTGTTGCGAGATCGGGCAGGTCGATACGACCGGGCACCGCGCGCGCAGCGTCTTCTTCGATCAGAGTTGGGGCAGAACCATTATTCTCAGCTAGAAAAGGCGGCAGATTGGTCGCAGGTCCAGACTTCTGAACTCCGCCATTTAGAGGAAACGCGGCTTCAAATGCCGCACCTGGGCCAGCCAAGTCATTCGCTGTCTCGTGACGCGGCGTGGCCGTTGTTGACGCCTCGGACGAAAATCCAAGATCTTTAACATCTTCAATCGCCTGAATGGCGATCGTCGATACAAAAGGAAAATCTGGCAACGGCGCGGCAGCAGTCTTCTGCGCCTGAATGCGAACGGCTATTCGGTAGTGCCCGATTAGTATTGTATCGCCATCCTTGAGGACCGCTGTCTGGCCTCGACCTAAAGGCGTTGCATCCGAATTGATGCAGAGCCCGTTGCTTGATTCATCGCGCAAAATAAATACGCCGCCAGCCTCTGTGACCTCACAATGAAAGCGCGAAATAAACTTGGCTTTATCGGGTAAGACCCAATGCATGGCAGGATCGCGTCCGATACGCACACTGCCTTCCATTAACCGCAAGGGTGGGGGTGCATCATTGTCAGGGGAGAAAACCGATAATTCAAGAACCTGCATAGCGCCCTCTCAAAAACCGTTTCCGCCGAAGGCGATGTCACTGCCAATTTGTATGGCTGTTTTCTGGCGCACTTCAATATTGCTCGGCTTTGTATCAACGCAGGTGAGAATGATTGAGGCTGCTACCATGGATGCAGTGAGGCCCTCACCAGGCGGAACGAACACTTTTGATTCTTCTGGCGCCATATTTCCCGCGGCATAAAATGCGCCAAGGGCGGCATATGCAGCTGCCGTCGAAAATTTAAGAGTTTCAGCTAACGGAAATGTCGCTTTACGATTATCTTCGGTCGGCTCGTATACCCACTTTGCTGCGGCCGACCATGCCGCCACTTCAGCAAGCGGCATCTTTGTGTCGGTTTCAAAATGTCGACGCACCGCAATCGCCCACCAAACAGCTTCTCGGCGTGGCAAGGCCAAAGCCAAATAGCGGATCGCGGGAAGCCATTGCGAAGCTTGGCAAAGCGCCTCGATAAAATCTTCCGCACTTTGCGTAGGCTTATGAATCTCGGGCGGGATATCGTCAGGTGGGATGAACGCAAACATATGTTCCGCCATCGTGAAACGAATCTTCATCGTGTGAGGTGCTTCGGCCGCCATCAGTTGATCTTCACAATGGCGCCGTTGACCGTAACAGGGCCACTGCCCTCTAAGTTCAGCACGCTGCCCTTTGCCGTGAACGTTCCATCGGCTGACATCATCACCTGCACACCCTTCATCGTGATGCCAGACTGACTAATCACAATCGAGTTGCTACCCACCTTGAGAGTGATGGATTGAGCAGCTTCCACCGTCACTGAACCGCCCGCAGTCTTCAGCGTGATAGAGCCTGAATCCGAAGAAATCCCAGCACTACCACTTGTTAGCGCCACGTTAAAATTGCCCTTTGTCAGCGTGTGCTTTTCAGATCCTTCAGTCATAGTCACAGTATAATTACCTTTGGTCACGTTCAGGGATTTGTTTCCTGCCGAAACATTCTGCGTGATGTTTCCCTTTTTTATATTCGTCGTTGCATCAGACGTGTCGACATTCAGCACATAAGTGCCTTTCGATACAGTCAGGCTTTCATTGCCCTCGCTAATCGTCGCCGCCCTATTTTTCTTAACGGTCAGCGTCTGATCATTTTCAACCGTCCGCGTTTCATTATTTTTGATTTCAGCGTTCAGGTCTTTTTGGGCATAGACATAAATTTCTTCGCTGCCCTTTTTGTCATCGAAGCGAAGCTCATTATACATGGATGCTGTGCCATCCGTCGTCGAGCGCGTCTTAATGCCCGACTGGGTTTTCATCGCCTCATTGAGATAGATCGGCTGCCGATTGGCATTTGGCACGGTGCCTATGACCAAAGGGCGATCAGGGTCGCCGTCGAGAAATGAAACGACGGCCTCCATGCCAACACGCGGCATAAATTGCGTGCCCCAGCCGGGGCCAGCCTGCATTTGTGCAACGCGTATCCAGCACGAGCTATTTTCATCATTTTTGCCAAGTCGATCCCAATGGAATTGCACTTTGATGCGCCCGAGCTTATCGGCATACACTTCGTCGCCTTTTGGCCCCACCACGAGGGCTGTTTGCAAGCCAGGAACCGTTGGTTTGCTCGGGATCGGCGATAGCCGATACGGCGTGGCGGCAGGAAGCGCTCGAAAACTGTTATTATAACTGGGTGGTGGGGCATTCGAATTGCCGAGACGGCTCAGATCGACGCCTTCATGCGTTACCGAAATGATCGCGTATTTTTTACCTTGTTCAGAAGAGGCTTCATGATCGGCAACAGTGAAGCGTCCACCCGGGAAAAACGTCGCATAATTAGAAAGACCATCGGCCTGCTCGTACTGTGCCTCTTCCGCTTCTATGCCAACCTTGGCCAACTTTTCGCCAATCGATTTACTCACGAAACGGCCGGGATAGCGGAAAAGCTCGTAGGATTTGATGTTGGCCTGTGACACTTTGGTTGTGACGGCTGACGACATGTCAGCTGTCGGCTGCTTCGGGCTATAGTCGCGTAATGTCACCTTACCGGAAATGATTTGGTCACGGCGCGACAACGCGCTGATATTGATGAAACGTCCTGCCTGAGCTGGAGCATGAGCACCCTGTTCACCCGTTTCCGAATAGCCGCTCGTGCTGTCGCTGAGGATCAGCGTATGTTTTCCATCCTCAAATTCGAAGTAGAAATAGATCCCTTCTTCAGTCAGGATCCGTCGCACAAAATCGTAATGAGTCTCGTTATACTGTACACAATAATCGCGTGCTGTATGTGCTCCTGTAAGCCCCATTGTTTTGTAAGCTGTGATTTCATTCTCGCTAAATATTTTCTCAGCGATTTGAACAACGCTCATATTCTGAAAAATTCTGCAATCGCTCATACAAGTCAGTAGCCAGAGCTTCGGCGACACGACGAGCTCGTAATTGCGAAACCCATTCACAACGGCGTCGCGCATCGCAAACGCCGTAACAATGCCGTTCAAATAACGCGTTTTGGATCCACTGCTCCAGATGCTCAACGTAACAGATTTGCCAAGCAGCGAAGACGCTTCGACCGCAGCGCGCTTCGAGACTGCCTCGATACGGAATGAAAAAAGGTCCGAAAGATGCTCAGATCCGATCAAACCTTTCGGGATAAGCACATCGTTTCCGAGCGGTGTCGAGAGCCGCAAAAGCCTTCCATCCTGAACTGGGTTCTCGTTCAAGGCCATCAACACAAAATCCCAACACACAAAAGACGCGGGCAGGACAGAGCTCGCGTCTAATGTTTCTCCAGCATGCACGAGACATGCTCCAAAGGATCACGTCGTGCATGTTACCCCGAACCGGGGACGCAGGCTGTGGATCAGCTCGATTTGGTGGTCGCGAGGTCGTACGACACCGTAACCGGCGTGCCAGCCTTGTTCTTGTCGTCGTAAGGGGTGAACTTGAATTCCAACTTAGTGAAGCTAATCGAAATGCTTTCACTCGGACGATCGCCGTCGCTAACGACCGAATAGGCTGAAATCAGCGCATTGGTGAGCGTGTAGGTACAAAAAACCGTTCCTCCGCTGCTCGTCGTCGTTAAATCGATCTTCACCGTCTTGCCGACATTGCCGGTGCATGCTGCCGTGAACAGTTTCGGAGAAGCACTGTCGAACATCTTGCTGATGGTGATTTCCGAAACGCTAGGCTGGGATGCTTCGCGGTTCTGCGTCCTACCAGCGACAGTCGAAATCGCACGGCCCACACCCCACTGAATTGACGCTACGTCAATCCATTTTTTATGGTTCTGCTCCGTAGCGTCGCCCGGGATTCCATCATAATTTACGAAAATGCCCACGTTGTTCCCCTCGCATTACCAATCTGGCTACCCAGCAGAGTTAATTACGCGCTAGGCTTGCATAGTTTCTCTTACGGATCAACACGATCTGAGGCATTATTTCATTGCATTGGAGAGCGATTATAAGCCAAATTGATCGGGCTTGAGCCAGCTCTCGGCTGGCGAGAAGGAACCACGCGTCCACGCCTTTAAATTTACGAAACTTGGCGCCTACAGCCTTTTCGAAGGATGATTGACGAGAAGGCGTGCTGGGGTCTCACCGTTTCACATGCAATCGCAGTAGATGAGTATTATTGGTTCGGCAGAAGGAATGGTCGGCGCCTTGCAGGGCATTCTGCGGGAATCGGTGAACCGCATCCGCAATTCCTTACGTTCGGCAAAAAACGAACACTTGTTCGCAGGGCGCTATGTTTTAGGTGAGCAATTGGGTCAGGGCGGCACGTCGCGCGTCTTTGCAGCCAAAATTTACGATATTCATTCTGATGAACGCGACCCGATCGGCGAATGCGCGATCAAAATCTTCGATGACACGATCAGCTGCCTGCCCTCGGCGGTGCAGAGTGTTGAAACACAGATCCGCAAGTTTAGGGATCTGGCCCATCCCGCCTTTGTCGAGATACGGCATTGCAACATGTATCAGGGCTCATTCTTTATTGAGATGGAGCGGCTCGAAGGCATCACTTTGGCCGAGCGCCTGGCAGGCGGCGAGCGCTTTAAGCAGGAGGACGGACTGCGCCTCTTCACTGATCTTCTGACAGCCCTTGCGGTTGCCCACACGGCCGGCGTCTGTCATGGCGATCTCAAGCCGTCGAATATCTTTCTGGCGTCGGATGGTCAGGTGCGGATCCTTGATTTCGGGATAACGGGGTTCATTGCTGGGGCAGACGGCTCAGGCGAATTGCGTACGCTGATCACCCCGGCCTATGCAAGCCCCCAACGCTGCCATGGCGAGGCATTGAACCCCGACGACGATCTGTATGCGCTCGCCTGCATGATCCATGAGGCCCTCGCCGGTCAACATCCTTATGAAAGGTTGTCCGGGTTCGAGGCCGCCGAAAAGGGCATGACCCCGCCTCACCTCGCCATGATCCCGAAAAATGCCGCACAGATGTTGACCGCCTGTCTCGCTTTCGAACGTTCGCTGCGACCGAAGGAGGCTCGCGCCGCCATAGGAACATTGCTGGAGGTCTTGCCATGACCGGTCACGCCCTTTCGGGGCCGTTTGCGCCCCGCCACCCGCGCATTGCGGTGTCTGCAGCCAGCAATCGTGGTGCAACGCGGACGGAAAATCAGGACAGTGTCTTCTTCTCCATCGAGCGCGGTCTTTTCGCCATTGCTGACGGTGTGGGTGGCTTGCCAGGTGGTCTACGCGCCAGCCGGACCGCCATAAGCAGCCTCGCCGATCTCGAAATCGCCAGCCTTGGTTTCATGCCTAAAATCGAGGCTGTCCGCGAAGGACTGATCATAGCGAACCGCGCGCTTTATGAGCGCGGCCAGACGGCCGCACCACCGACAACTTGCGCTACCACGATCGCCGCCATCGTTTTAGAGCCTAGCCGCGGTGCATGCATCTGGGCCGGCGATAGCCGCATTTACCTTCTACGCCGTGGCCGTTTACAGCTCCTCACAACGGATCATCGCACATGGATCGACACAGGGACCTATCCCGGCGGACGGGCGGCATTAACCCGGGCGATTGGCGCTGAAAGAGAGGTGGATCTCGAACTACGCATCTTCGATTTCTCGAACCACGATGCGCTGTTGCTCTGCTCAGACGGTGTGGCAGATGTATTGTCCGGAGATGAAATGCGCAACGCCTTGCAAAACAGCACACGCGCAGCCGATACGCTAGTGAATGCTGTGCGGGCCAAAGGCGGCAATGACGACGCGTCAGCTCTAGTCATACAGTACGTAGGATAATCAGAACCAACCGGTCTTTTTCGGCGCTACCGTAATCGTGTTACCCTCAAGCGAAATCACCAAAGAGGGCTTCGCTCCCGGTTCAATTTCAATGCCTGTTCGCCAACTCAGGCCGGATGGGTCACGAAATACCCCAATCGCACCAATGAAGGTCGTATCCGGTGCCACAGTATCGTGAAAACCGACCTTACCACCCGGCGGGACGACAAATTCCCACTTTGTGACTAGCGCAGCACCAAGCGCCGTTGCATCATCATTGACGAAGGATTGGAAATCCGTGCGGTCGAAGGTGAAACGATGACGTAACGCAAAAATGCGTACCGAAACGGGATAGGATACAGTGCCTGATGCCCCCGCTGCCTCTTTTTCAGTAGGCGCAACCTCCGCTTGAACCGGCCGCGGCGGCGGAACGGGTGCAGCCGATTTCACGGAAAGCTTACTATTCAAGGCCGACGGTGGAGGCTCGGGAGGAAGCGGTGCCAGAACTGGCGCAGTGTTCAAAATCGCAGCAGCCGTAATTTCAACGGTCACAGGCATGGGTTTAGGCGGCCCCAAGGAACATCCAACCGCCGAAAGGGGCAGCAGCGTCAACGCGCGGCGACGGGTCACACCCTTCAGGAACTGTTGGTTATGGGTCTTTGTCATGTCATTGAGTTTAAGCAGTCTTAGCACCGGAAATCTAGTTAGTTTACGCCAAAGCGCACAAAACGGTTCAAGATCGGTTGTTGAATTTAGAAGTTAAGTTAATGTCGCAGATAACCTATCCGTGCTGCTGCGAGTTTTACAATGGCAACAATCGATCTGAAATCCCTCGTCCTTCGGCTCAACCCGCAGAGCCGTTCGGCTCTCGAGGGCGCAGCAGGCCTAGCTCTCTCGAATACCCATTACCTAGTCGAGGTTGAGCATTGGCTGACCAAATTACTAAACGACAACACAACTGACATTCCATCTATTTTGGGTTTTTTCGAGATCAATCTCGGCCGTGTTCAGCTCGAAATCAATAAAAGCCTCGAACGTCATTCAACGGGCAATACGCGCCCGCCGGGATTGTCACCCGATATTGTCCAGATGACGAAAGATGCTTGGCTGATTGCATCGATTGAGGACAATGCGGCAAGGGTCCGTTCTGGCCATTTGCTGCGCGCCTTGCTGTCCGACAAAAGCATGTCAGAGCGCTTGGGAGACATTTCGCCAAGCCTCGCCCCGCTGTCAGCAGACTTATTGAAGCGCGATTTTGCGAAAGCCGTCGCAAATTCGTCAGAAGATGCGCCCGCACTGGCTACGCAGAGTGCGCCAGGTGCACCCTCCGCGGCATCAGGCGATGGGGGCTTCGCGCAATATACGGTCGATCTCACTGCAGAAGCCCGCGCAGGCCGTATTGATCCCATTTTGGGGCGCGATGAAGAAATTCGTCAAGTCATCGATATTCTGACGCGGCGGCGTCAAAATAATCCAATCCTCACCGGTGAAGCCGGTGTTGGTAAAACAGCGCTGGTGGAAGGTCTCGCTCAACGTGTAGCAAAAGGCGACGTGCCCGAGATGTTGAAAAACGTTGAGGTTCGCACGTTGGATCTCGGCCTGCTGCAAGCGGGCGCGTCAGCAAAAGGTGAATTCGAGAGCCGCCTTCGGAGCGTCATTGATGAAGTAAAACAAAGCCCTATTCCGGTTGTTCTTTTCGTCGACGAGGCGCATACACTCATCGGCGCTGGCGGACAGGCTGGTCAAGGCGATGCGGCCAATCTCTTGAAGCCCGCGCTCGCCCGCGGCGAACTGCGTATGATTGCGGCGACCACTTGGGCCGAGTACAAAAAATATTTTGAAAAAGACGTTGCACTCACCCGCCGTTTTCAGATTGTGAAAATCGACGAACCTTCCGAACCAGTGGCCGCTGCGATGCTGCGGGCTGTCGTGCCGGTTCTGGAATCGTTTCACAAAGTGTTGATCTTGGAAGAGGCCGTCCAAGCCGCCGTCAAACTCTCAGCGCGCTATATCCCAGCGCGACAACTGCCTGACAAAGCTGTCTCGCTGCTCGACACCGCCTGTTCCCGCGTTGCAATAAGCCAAACCACAACACCGCCAGCACTCGAGGATCGGGCCCAGCGCGTACTCGTCCTCAGCCGCGAAATCGCCATGCTTGAACGTGAACAGATTGCGGGATCGGATTGTGCCGAGCGCATTGCGGAACTCACCGCAGAGCGCAGCACGATAGAAACCGAGATTAAGGACCTACGCGTCCGCTTCGACAAGGAAAAAGAATGCGTCGCAAAAATCAATGCTGCACGCACGGCCTTGACCGACGAGAAAAATGACGCTGAGATACGTACCAAGAGCGCCGAAGAATTACATGCGCTCGAAAAGGAATTGAGCGCACTTCAAAACGGCGAGCCGCTCGTCTTCCCACTGGTCGATGCGCAAGTGATTTCGACCGTAGTGCAGAACTGGACTGGGATTCCAGCAGGCCGCTTGAAGACAGATGAAATCCAATCTGTTTTAGCGCTTGAAAAAACGATGGAAGAGCGCATCGTTGGCCAGAGCTACGGCCTTTCCACGGTCTCAAAAGCGATTTTCACCTCGCGCGCCAAACTCACCGATCCGCGCAAGCCGCTCGGCGTCTTCCTGCTCGTTGGCACATCCGGTGTCGGTAAAACCGAAACGGCACTAACTTTGGCCGATCTCCTCTATGGGGGCGAGCAAAATCTCACCACGATCAACATGTCGGAGTTCAAAGAGGAGCATAAGGTCAGCCTCTTGATGGGCAGCCCTCCTGGCTATGTTGGCTATGGGGAAGGCGGCATCCTCACCGAAGCTGTGAGGCGCAAGCCCCATTCCGTCATCTTGCTCGATGAAATGGAGAAGGCCCATCCGGGTGTGCAGGATGTGTTCTATCAAGTGTTCGACAAGGGCCAGATGAAGGATGGTGAAGGGCGGGACATCGACTTCCGCAATTCCATCATCATGATGGCCTCGAACGCGGCCTCCGATACCATTGAAAAACTATGCGCCGATCCGGCGAATATGCCGACGGCGGAAGAACTGGGCGAGGCAATACGACCTGAATTGCTGCACTATTTTAAGGCAGCCTTTTTGGGCCGCGTCACTCTGGTGCCTTATCTGCCCCTCCCGAAGGACAAGATCCGTACCATCGTCTCGCTGCAATTGCGCCGTATCGAAAAGCGCGTGCAAGACACGTATGGGGCTACATTCATCTATACCCCGGCTCTAGCCGATCAGATTGCCGTACGCTGCATCGAAAGCGGGTCCGGCGCGCGCAATATAGAGAATATTTTGTCGCGCACAGTGCTGCCGGAAATGTCCTCCGAAATCCTACGCCGCCTTGCGGAAGGGCTCACGATTACATCAATTCATGTCGACGTGACGCCCGAAGGGCGGTTCACTTACGAAGTGATGTAACGAGGAGACGGCACGATGGCTGGCGCAGCACGAATGGGCGACCTTGTCCTGCAATCGGATCCGCATTGCCATGCCCCGATTCATCCAGCCGGACCTGTGCCAACCGCGGTGCCACATCCCGCGATGCCGCTTCCGATCATCAAAGGCATGCCGACAGTGCTGATCAATAATATGCCGGCGGCCCGGGCCACTGATCTGACACAAAACTGTCTGTTGATTGGATGTGTGCCCGGCGGCCCGGGCATGATTGCTAAAGGTTCAGCGACCGTTTTCATCGGCGGGCTTCCAGCGGCGCGGATGGGTGACATGAGTGCGCATTTAAGTTGCGTCGCACCCATTCCGAGCCCGCAAGGAACGATCCAGCCGCCCTGCTCGGTTGATGTCATCATCGGCGGCTGAGGCATGGATCTTTCGCTTTTTCGCCGCGTTCAGTCGCGCTGCCCTGCTTGCCGCGCAGCAGGGTTGGCAATCACAAATACACAATCCGAAATAATCAGCGAAGGCGTGTTTCTCTGCCAATCGTGTGGCAGCCAGTTTCCTGTGTTGGCGGGAACGCCCGTTCTGCCGCCCGATCCTGCCCGCTGGCTCACTGAAAATTTGCATTTGGTAATGGCGCAAAAAATCGAAGACGACGCCACCAAAGCTTTAGTAGGCGCGCTTCTTGGGCCGGAAACTTATTTCAACATCATCCGCCAACAGCAGGCGAGTTATGCCTATGATCACTACGGCGACGGCCTAACGGGCTTTGACGCACCAACAGGAACGATCCGCAGCATTTTGTTAGACGGCCTCGCACGTCTACCATCATTGCCCGATGGCATCGCGCTTGATCTTGGCTGCGCCGTCGGACGGACCACCTTCGACATCGCCACGGCATTGAAACGTCCGAGCATTGGCATTGATCTTAATTGGGGATTGTTGGCGATTGCACGCGAGGTCCGCGATCATAATATTGTAGATATTCCGCTGCGTAGATCCGGCCATCATTATGAGCGCCACAGGATCAAAGTGGACTATCCGGGTGCGGCGAACGTCGATTTCTGGATCTCGGATGCCATGGCGCTTCCCATTGCGGATGACAGCATTGCCTTTATCAGCGCCATGAACATTGTCGACTGCGTTCCAGAACCCGTGCGGCTTCTGCGCGAAATTCGCCGTGCACTGACCACAGGCGGGCGCGCACTTATCGTCACCCCGCTCGATTGGGCAGCGCATGCCACGCCACCCGCTCAGTGGGTTGGCGGAGCCGATGCGCTTGCGTCCCTCATCGAAGCAGAAGGGCTCAGAATAACATTCCGCGCCGATGTACCATGGTCGCTGCGTCTGCATGACCGTGCCTTGATGCAATATAGCGCAGCCGTTTACGATTGCATCTGCGCTTGATAGCACGCATCGCCTCTCCTGCCCACCTGTCGCAACAGAGTTTCCAACTATGTTGGCCCCGATAAAAAATTCTCTTCACTCACGGAACGCGCGGCATCGGCGAGGCATTGCGCGCGCTTTTGGCCATACCGATTACTCGATCACATAACCACCACATGATTCGTTGATGTGAATAGCGCCTCTTAAACTTCCAAACTTGGCCTGATTGTTAAGGCTACCTTGACGAATTTGCATTGAAAGACGGAATAATTGCTGAATGCGTCAAGCCGACCTTAACAAAGAAGCTATTTTTTCAAACTTTTGCGGATGTTGATTTGCTCAAACCACCAAAACAGAATGGTGGCATGTTATCTTCATGGAAGTTCACATCACTTGATGTTGACACAACACAAAGCCATGGAGGCCCATATGAAGAATAAAGAGACAAATATTTTTAATAAGGACGCCGATCCTGTATCGGCCCCTTCATCGCAAGGTATAAAGAATTTCACTGAACTGGACACTTGCCTTGGTTATCCATCACTCCTTCACGGGGAAAGCCTCGAGGACTTTGATACACTTCTCAATAACCTCATGGGCGACATAGAGCCCAAGGGAAGTGTTGAATTTATCTATGTGAGAGACTTTGCCGTTTACACAATCGAAATTGAACGTCTCAGGTTCCATCGCAATATTCTTATGGACATTATAGCTCCTGAAGCCATTGAAAAGATGAGAGCTCGCCAAAACCATTCAACATTTAAATGTAAAATGGCAGGATCACCTTGGGCAGAGCAGTCACAATCGGCATCTGCGTTAGTCCATGCATACCTGAATGATAAGGACACCAAAGGTACTGCGATCAACGCTCAGTCCTTTGCCCTTGCCATCGATGAGATGGAAAAGATTGAACGTATGATTGGCCTTGCTGAGGAGCGCAGAATGCGTCTTGTGAGAGAAATCGACAGACGTCACGCCCTCTTGAAGAACCGTCTCCATGAAACCATCCAAAATCGGGATGGCTCTTTTTCTTTCTCTCAAGTGAAGGGAGAAGCCATGCCTCAAGCAGACCGACCCCTCTCTTAGGTAAAAAATCAGGTCATGGATCAATGGGGTAAGCAAAGTGACAAGACTGAGTAAAAAGGCCTTGGAGGCTAGGCGCGCCAACGCAAAAAAGAGCACAGGACCAAAGACTGAGAGAGGAAAGAGATCTGTTTCGATGAACGCATTCAGACACGGTCTCTCCCTTTCATTCAGTCGGCATTCTGAAGGGAGGGATCAAATTGATCGTCTCGCATCTATCATTTTGAGGGACTATTGCTCAAGGGATCCTTCAAAAGTTCCGTTAAGCGCTGGTGATGCTAACCCTCAAGATGACATCATCACGCCATCGATGCGTCATGCTGCATTCGCTTTCGCTGAGGCTCACTTTGACTTGGAGCGCGTCAGGTCTGCACGCATTGAAGTCTTGGAGGGCGATATCGTCACTTTAAAAAAGCTCAGCGCAGCGGAACAAAAGAGGGCTTTGCTCATCTCCCAATGTATAAGCACTTCAGAAAACGCTGCTGAGACAGTTGTTTTAGCGAGCAAGCCGAGGGAAGTCGTTTCAAGCCCTCCCATACCGAAGAAATATGCCATCTTGGCTTCCACCCTCTTCAAGATGGAACGATACGAGAAGAGAGCCCTATCGCGCAGAAACAAGGCCCTTCGACGCCTTGAAGATTTTAGCCAAGACCTTGCTCTTGTTGTCTTCGAGTCCAAGAGATGAAATTTGGCAGAACAAAGCTAAACGCGCACAACAAATTGATATATAATAATATTTTTAGTTTAGACAAAGATGGTTTGGGCGTTCAGTTCTGGGGCTTGAAGCGATTTGAAGGTTGCATCGATGCAACAGATCCCAAACATCGGGGGCATTGCATCACAATCTCCTTGTGGCTGCCGTATGCTGCGCCTCGGGAACGCCTTCAGTGGGCTTCCATGAAAGCGCTCGGGGTATTTCTCTGAAGCGTCTCTCGCCAGTCTCTTTAGACGATCTGCCCCGTTCTCTGCTGCCCACGAAACGGCTAGGCGCTACAGCAGGCTCAATGCATGCCACTTTGCTGTACCTAGGGAAGCCATTTTCTAGACTAGGACGCTCGCTGCGATACACCAGCTTTGGAAAAATTCGCCATGCCACGATGGCAGGCCACTGCACTCTTGATAAGACCGATGGCGAGCGCTGCACCCGAGCCTTCGCCAAGACGCATATCGAGCTGCAAGAGCGGTTTCTTGCCGAGGCGCTCCAAAACTTCCGCATGTGCACCTTCTGCCGAGAGGTGGCCGGCGAGACAATGATCGATGCTATCAGGCTTGATCGCATGCAAAATCGCAGCAGCGGCCGTCGCGACATACCCATCAAGAACAACCGGCACACGCTGCAAGCGCGCGGCGAGAATGGCGCCCGCAATCGCGGCAAATTCGCGTCCGCCCAAGCGGCGCAACACTTCGAGTGGATCTTTCAAATGTCCTTGATGTGTGACGAGCGCTTTTTGAACGGCTGCGCATTTGCGCTTAAAGCCATCTTCGTCGACGCCTGTGCCACGCCCCACGAAACGCAACGGATCGCCGCCGTAGAGCGCAGCGTAAATCGCGGCGGCAGGCGTTGTATTGGCGATCCCCATTTCACCGAGACCGAGAAGGTCGACATTCCCGGCGAGCGCTTCCATGCCGAACGCCATCGTGGCTACGCAGGCCTTGTCGTCCATCGCCGCTTCGACCGTGATGTCGCCGGTCGGAATATCGAGCGCGAGGTCGAACACTTTGAACCCGATATCATAGGTGGCGCAGATTTGGTTGATGGCCGCACCGCCTGCGCCAAAATTATCGAGCATCTGTTTGGTGACGCTCTGCGGATAGGCCGAGACACCCTGTTGGGCGACGCCATGATTGGCCGCGAAAACGCAGATTGATGGACGGTCCGCGCTTGGCATGGATTTGCCCTGCCAAGCGGCGAGAAAGGCCGCGATCTCCTCGAGCCGTCCGAGGCTGCCAGCAGGCTTTGTCAATTCAGCGTCGCGCGCCCAGGCTTGCGCCGCCGCATCGCGATCGGCAGGCGGGAGATCGGCCATAAGGCCGCGAATATCGTCGAAAGGCAGGCCAGAGGCGGCATGGGCCATGGGAAAACCATCCAGAGAAGTGGGATTTGTCGGCGCGGCCTTGCTATAGCGGGGGCAAGACAGAGGGGAAAGGGCTTCGCGCTATGAGCGAGATGAAAGGACCGCCACATTTCCAGCCGCTCGGCGCGCTGCTGCAATGTCTGCGTTTCTATTCGCGTCTTCCGGTCCCCGTCCTGCCTAGCGAAGGCGACCCACACCGCCTGCCCGATTTTCGCGTGATCCCGCGCATGATCGGCCCTGCCGGGTTGATCATCGGCCTCGTCCCCGCGCTGGTGCTGGTCGCATTCGCCGGATTGGGGCTCGATCCGCTTGCCACTGCCTTTCTCGCGCTTGGGGCCTCGATGCTGACCACCGGTGCCTTCCATGAGGATGGCATCGCCGACATGGCCGACGGCTTTGGCGGCGGCGCAACCCCTGCCCGCCGCCTCGAGATCATGACAGACAGCCGGATCGGCACATTCGGCGGGGTTGCGCTTGTGGTCTCCACGGGCTTGCGCGCTGCCCTGCTCGCCGCCCTTCTAACCACCGACGGCACGGGCGCAACGGCGGCGGCTATCCTTGCCTTCAATGCATGGTCGCGCGCCGTCGGCTTGATGCCGCTCGCACTCCTTAAACCGGCCAAACCGGACGGGAAGTCGGCCGCTGTGGGCGAGCCCACGCGTGAGACCCTCTTCATCGCCCTCGCCTTGGCCGGCGCCATTGCTCTGATCCTGCTCATCGCAGGCGGGTTCTCGGTGCGACAAACCCTCCTCAGCCTTTTGGTTGGGCTTGCCATCGCAGTGGGGATCAATGCATGGTCGCAGAAGATGATCGGCGGTCAGACGGGCGATGTCGCAGGCGGCATCACGCTACTGAGCGAGATGGCCGGATTGATCATCCTCTCGCTCGATTAAGTCTCGCTCAATTAGGAAAAGCCATGCGCGTCTCTTCCCCCTGCATTCAAGTCTGCGTGATCGATCCGGTTACGCGCTTTTGCATGGGCTGCGGGCGCACGGGCGAAGAGATCGCGTCTTGGCCGTTCAAGACCGAAGACGAACGTCTCACGCTGATGGCGGATTTGCCGGAGCGGCTGAAGGCGTTCGAGGGGCGCGAAGCCCCGCAACCGCGCCTTAGGCGACAAGGCTCCAGAGAAATCTGATCGACACCAATCCCAGAAAGATGCCGAAGGCGGTTTCGAGTTTCCGCTTCGACAAAGCATGCGCAATGTTCACGCCGATGGGCGCAGCCAGCATCGAGGTGGGAATGAACAGGATCACACCCAAGAGCGAGACATAGCCGAGCGAAAATGGCGGCAAAACATCCATTTTCGGCCAACCGGCATAGATGTAACCAAGCGTGGCCGGGATCGAAATGATCACGCCAAGGCCGGACGATGTCGCCACCGCCTGATGAATCGGGCGACCATAAAACGTCATGAACAAGTTCGAGAGCTGGCCGCCGCCAATGCCCATCAGGGCCGATAACACGCCGATGATAAGGCCATAGGCTTTCATGATGAATTTCGACGGCAATTCATCGCCGAGCTTCCACGAATCCTTGCCAAACAAAAGGCGAATGGAACTCACCGAAGCCACGATCACAAACACGATCTTGAACAATGAGGCCGGCGCATAACGCGCAAAGATCGAGCCGACCACGACGCCAATGACGACCGGCACCAGCCATTCCTTCAAAATCGATGTATCGACAGCGCCCTTTTTCTTATGCGCGTTGAAGGAGCGCACGGAGGTCGGAATGATGATGGCAAGCGACGTGCCGACACAGAGCGGCATGCGCACGCTTTCAGGCACATGCATCAGCGCGAAAAGCTCGTACAGCACGGGCACGATGACGGCGCCACCACCGACACCGAAGACCCCCGCCAAAATGCCGGTGACGAAACCGGCGGCCAAAAGACCGCCTGCGAGCGTGACAAGCTCGGCAACCGTTACACCTTCAAACATCCAAAAACCTCACGGGGGAAACAGGGCATCAAACGCGCCGCCCCCGTTTCGGCCATTTTAGCCCGCCGGGCAAGCATTCTCGGCGCAGGTGTGCCCTGCTCAGTCTGCGATGCCGGCACGCCCCTGAACGGTCATGATGGTGGCGGTCATATGGGCGCAGAGGCGCTCCCTCCCTTCCGCCAACGCGAAGATCCGCGCCTCCGTCAGGGTCAGCGTGCGGCCTGCCTTGATGATGGATCCGCGTGCGATCAGCTTTTCACCCACGGAGGGCGCGAGGAAATTGCATTTGAATTCGGTCGTCAGAACTCCGGCATCGGGCGCTGTTATCGAAAGAGCGGCGAAACCGCAGGCCGAATCGGCCAAGGAGCCGACAACGCCGCCATGGGTGAAACCATGTTGCTGGCGGACGCCATCCCAAACCGGCATCTCGATCTCGACGATCCCCGGTTCGACCTTGGTGAGGACAGCCTGGATCGTATGCATGAAGGGCTGATTGTTGAAGCTCGTGCGGACACGCGCCTCATTGAAATGCGGATGGGACATTGAATACGGAACCCGGACCCTTGAACTCGACCTTGATCAGGCGGCATCCTGCGCGGGGTCCTCGCGCGACACAAGGCCAATGGCTGTCCGCAAAACGTCGAGGCCAGAGCCAGCTTTCACACCCTCGGTTGAGAGATGGCGGCGGAAGGCGCGCGAGCCGCGCCGCCCGGCGAACAGCCCTAGAATGTGGCGCGTGATGGCGTGCAACGGCACGCCTTTCTCCAACTGGTACGCGATGTAGCTCTCATAGGCTTCGAGCGCGATAAAGACATCCGGATAAGGCGCTGCCTTACCGAACAGGACAGGATCGACCGCCAGCAACAATTCGGGATTGTTGTAGGCGGCGCGCCCGAGCATCACGCCATCGACATGGCGGAGTTCTTCAACGCAGGTATCGATCGTCTCGATGCCGCCATTGATGGCGATGATTTTATCCGGCAACCGCGCTTTGAGGCGATGCACGCGGTCGTAATCGAGCGGCGGGATGGTGCGGTTGTCTTTCGGCGATAGGCCTTTCAACCACGCCTTGCGGGCGTGCACGATCAGCGCATCGCAGCCTTGCGCGAAAACCGCATCGGCCATCGCATCGAGCGCCGGTTCGATATCCTGCTCATCGACGCCGAGACGGCATTTCACCGTGACCGGAATAGAAACCTCTGCCTTCATGGCCGCGACGCATTCGCCCACCAGTAATGGCTCGCGCATGAGGCAGGCCCCGAACGCCCCGCCCTGCACCCGATCCGATGGGCAGCCGCAATTCAGATTGATCTCGACATAGCCCCAATCGGCCGCAATGCGGGCGGCCTGTGCCAATGCTTTGGGATCGTTGCCACCCAATTGCAGGGCCACCGGCTGCTCGAGCGCATCAAAGCCGATCAACCGCTCGCGCGGGCCATGGATGACGGCATTGGCCGCCACCATCTCGCTATAAAGCAGCGCATGGCGCGACAAATGGCGATGAAACGACCGGCAATAGCGGTCGGTCCATTCCATCATCGGGGCGACGGAGAAGCGCCAGAAGTCGCGGTTGGGTAAGCTCATGAAAAGGGCTCTTACGAGTTTTATCAGCCATACGCAAAAACCGGCCCTCTGCCCCATGCCTTGCCATTAACAAGCGCTCATCAAAGGTCTAGACACACTGCACGGCAGCGTTGCAGGAGCGACCGGCATGACATTCAGAGCAATTGTGGCTGGAAGCGCGGCTCTCATTGCCATCACCGGGGTGGCCGAGGCCAAAATCTTGCGCCTCACCTGCACGGATGCCGCGACGAAGGCCAAATATGACGTCGCCTATGACGACGGGCGTAACACGCTCACCACCACGCACAAGGATTTCACCTCGCCGCTCGAGGTGGAAAAAACACAAACGAACGAGAACGGTATTCTTGTCTGGGGCGTGATGCGTCTGCGTCCGGCAGCAAAGAGTATCTTGCTGCATTTCGGCAAGGAAAAATGGGCGGTTCATTTTTCAGGCTATAACGACCAGCGCAAAGATTCTTGCGTCTAAAGTTTGCAACAGACATGTCCCCTGCCAATGCCCGCATGGGCCCAAAAGATACGGCCTCCTACGCGTTCCTTGGCATCGCGTGGGGTCTGTCCTTCGTCGTCATTTTGAAAAACATCGAGGCTTTCGGCCCAGTTGGCGCGGTGGCGTTCCGCTGTTTCGTCGCTGCCGCCGTTTTGACGCTCATCACGTCTGTCGCGCGGCACAGAATGACGTTTCGCGGCCGCGTCTTTCCGCTTGCGGTTGTGGGCGCGACAACTGTTGCCGGGCAATTGCTGGGCCTCACCTATGGCACGCCACTGATTGGCACGGCGATGGCGGCGATCTTTGTGGCAGCCATCCCGCTCTATTCCGTGGTGATGGCGGTGATGGCAGGCATGGACCATTTCACCCGCCCGCGCCTGATTGGCCTATTTCTGGGTATTGTGGGCGTCACGATGCTCGTCGGCTTTCCAGCAGCACCTGTGACGCCCGATTTCGTTCTGGGCTGTCTCGCCATGGTGTTCTCGACGCTGTGCGCGGCCTTCGGCAGCGTCTATGCCAATGTGAAGTTGCGGAACGTTCCATCAGCCGACATCACCGTCGGCGCATTCATCGCGG
>Ga0214917_10000447_pt1 | contig 53886 bp, 52 predicted proteins | sample LL_1208_BB_MetaG_FD_177983 | JGI IMG/M metagenome (GOLD analysis project Ga0214917, IMG submission 177983) | Freshwater microbial communities from Lake Lanier, Atlanta, Georgia, United States - LL_1208_BB | ecosystem: Environmental > Aquatic > Freshwater > Lake | place: USA: Georgia | collected... | reverse complement strand
CGCACCCCTTGCACTCATCTGGAATGAATAGCAACTTTTGTGAGGTACACCATGAGAAAGCAACTGGGACAATCCATTGGGTTCACCTTTTTTTCTCTCGTCTTGATAAGTTTTATTTCTGCGTGTGGAAGCGCCAAAAAGGCCACGCTCTACTCAGGCTCTGGCGTCGGCAACCAAAACATCATCCCTAGTTTGATAGACCCCTATGCAAATGGGTCCTTTTACTCACCGGGAACAAACAACTCTTGGAACAGCTCTGGTTCTGTTACAGTCTCGGCTATTCCCAGCCCAAGCGGCTCAACGGGCTCCACTCTGTATGTGGTCCCCTCAGGAGCTTCGAACAACCTTTACAACTTCCAGTTTGAATCGAATTCCATTGGAGCGAGCTTTGTCGGAAGCGCTCAGGGAGTTCCTAATATCGGGGTGACAAGCTCAACCGCCGGTTCAGTAATTGTTACTGCGACAGCCTCTAACGGAAGCCCTTCCGCGCCCGGGCGAATCACTCTTACTTTCTCAGGAGCCTCTGGAACCGCTTGTGCCATTCAAGGCCCCTATGCGATTTCAGGGTACTCCAGTCCACAAGTGGGCGGGTCTTATTACTTTTCAGTCATTGGACAAACTGGCTATCACTTGGGTTATTCCACTTATCCTGAGCAATTCAAAATCCTGAATGTTTGGACTCAAGACAGTTCCGAAAGGGCAAGTTACTACTACGCTTGGGATAGGTTCTGGATGACTTTTAATAGCGCTGGTCAAAAAACTATTTTCGTTCGGGCCCAATCCTTGAGTTCGGGAGCAACCTGTGACGCCCAACTCTCGATTAATGTTTCCAGCCCTGTTTACACTTCCGGAACTACTGTAGCTCCAAGTTGCCGGATTCAACCTGCGACCGGACTTGGTTATTGCAGCCAAGTGGCGGCTTACACTTACTATTATGATGGAAATAGCTGCCAGCCCATTTGGACCTCCAGCAGCTGTTCTTCGAAAGGGAACTTTTCAACACTCTCAGCCTGCCAACAAGCAGTAGGTGCTGGCCAATGCACTTCTTACGACCCCACTGTGACTACTCCCGTTTCGAATGTTTCCTCGCAACCGGTCTACCGAATGACTGACGTTTTCTTGAACAACAACAACATGGCTACGTGGGGAAATATGAATTATTTATATACCCAAAATACGAGTGATGGAGGAAGCTACTTCGTGAGCCCGTTTGCTGAGTTCCGAACTTATACTGCGCCTGCAGGCGCTGACTGCAGTGCCCAGCTCTACAAATGCAGTTTCTACGTGAACTCTGGAAGAGAATCGCGACAATTTCTATCTACAGATCCCAATTGTAACGGTTACTTTCGAAACGGCTCAGCCAGCAACCCATCTGCTGGCTATGTTTGCACCAGCCCGAAATCCAGCACTCAACCTCTCTACCGCTGGTATCGAGCCGCTTCCCAAGGCAGTATTTACAACAGCAAGGAGACTGATTCGACTTTGACGGGCTTAGGTTTTGTTCGCCAAGCCACTCCCATTGCTCACGTGCCTGTCGTTCGCTAGTTACGGAGGAAACTTCAAGTTTACCTCGGGATCTCCAAAGAGGTTTGTTTCAAAGAGAACCCACTTCATGTGGGTATTGGAAACCGCTTGATCAATGAGCCTTTCTTTGGCTCGATACAGAGTTTTTCCCAAACTACGAGAGCCTTCATTGAAGACTGTATCGTAAAACATCGTGTGCAACCGGTTGGAAGGCCCATCGCCTCCTCCAGGCTCGTACCAACCATAGTTCGAATTCGCGACTAAGGCCCCAGCTCCCCCATCCACCAAGTTGATCATTTGGCTGGCCCAATTCGATTGTCGCATGTTTCCCGGAAAGCAGCCTTGGGTGATCCCGAAAAAGGGAAAAGAAGTTTTCAGATCGGGGACCTCTTCTGCTTTCAAGCGTAAGCAGTAAGTCGTCTGGCAATGGCCCAAATGGTTCAAAGTATAGAAGGGAGACAGGGTTAAATTCTGAATCACACTGCTCGCGGAGTAACTTACTTTGGGAGTTTCATAGAGCTTGTAAAACTCTGCTTGCGAAGGGTAACCGACGGTTGGCACTCCCTGCCCTGCAATACCGCCCAGTTCGAGCATTTTGAGACTCATGGAAGCGTAAGTGGAACTGTCCAGCTTTTCTCCAAAGTTCACCGTTTTCCACACCAAAGGATCCCCTTCCGGAACCTCCTGAAGAGCAAAGGATTTCCGGACAAAAACATGAATATCACCGAGTGAAGAAGCCGGAGCTCTCCCGACAGCCACTTCGCAAGCCATGTCATAGGGCTTGCTTTTGAAATCTCCATCCAGACAAGCAAAGTAGAGATCCGAAGGGAGGTTTCCCTCACTCATGTTCACGGTCAATATTTTGGTGGGTGTAATAGAGTAACCATTCCCCACCAAAAGCAAATACCGGGTCCCTTCCTCTCGATAATGGGCTTTTACTGCTTCTCGAATCTTCGTCTGGATATCATTGCCTGAATACTTTTTCTGAATCTCCTCGATAGTCAGGGCCTTTGTACTCATTCCCCTGGCTTTTTTCTCAAGCATAAAAGCTTTCAAGGAATGAATGGATTCATCATCGAAGAATGAGGCCGGTCCAACTACCAAGTACTCCGAAGCAGGGGCTTCTACAATTGAAGTTGGATAAGATCCCAACTCCTCTATTCTATCCGCTAACTTCAACGCTTCTTTTTGATCTGAGAGAGTTGCAAAAAAATCCATGGGCGGTTTTGGATCCTGTTTGAACTGCACTTCCAACTCCCCTTCCGGAAGCCAGTTTAAGGTCTGGGTCTCAAACTCATAGCGAGCCGGATAAATATCGACCCACAAAATTTTATACCCATGCTTGATTACGACCGTCGGCTCTCCCACTGGTTTTTCAGGGAAGTAACTCGATTTGTCTTCTGGAACTGGATTTTGAGAAACGGGTCTCTCGAAATCACAGAGTGGTTTTGGAACAGGAACAGGCTCCAAAGCAACTTTTTCAGTCCAGCCCTCATTGGACAGGGTTTTGAATTCCACTTTCTCGACAACTTGTTGGTAAGGAACGAGGATACGGGCTGTGATTCTGGGAAGACGTGGTTTTCCCGGAAGTTCCACGTAGGGCCCATCCCAACTTGCATAGGCGCCTTTGGTAAAAGTAGGCAGAGGGTAGCGCTTAGTTGAATGACCCCAAGCGCCTAAAGACAAGAAAATCAGGTGAATCAGAAAAAGCTTCATACAAGCTCCTTTCGTCAACCCAGCAATTTTAGTCCCGTGATAAAAGCCGCAACGAATGCGAGAAAAGCGATTCCCCACACAATGGTGACCAACATCAGAAATCGACTCAGCACTAATTGAAAGGTTTTGTAAAAAGCGTAGAGGATCCAAAGAAAAACTAAAAAATTCAAAAGAACGCTCAATTGGGTGGAAACCACTGTCACCAAGGAAAGTGGGAGTAGAATGAAACGAGCATAAGTATTGAAGGCTAAATACTCTCGAAAAGTACCCCGAGCTTGCAGCCACTCCTTCATCAGCAGAATAAATCCCAAGAATCCCATCTGAATGACGAGAACCCCCAGTTGGGCAAAAAACCGGTTCACAAAATCGTAACGGGCACTCAAAACCCCCTGGATCACACTCTCCAAAAGAATAATGCCAAAAAGGACCCAAATGGTACGTCCTACTGGGATGTCGTAAGATTGTTCGGTCCAAAAATTCAGACCTTGTTTGAAAAAGCTTTGATAGGTCTCTCGTATAGCCGGCCAACTCCACCGGTTACTCGGGAAAAAACGGTAGCTGTTTCCCATTGGCTTCAGTTCATTCATTTTGGTCTTTCCCTTTCAATCGACCCATTCTTAAAAAATCCACCGGGTTGCTGGTTTTCTCTTCAGTCACCCAATCAGAAAGGACTTCTCCAATCAAAGAAGCAAACTTGAAGCCATGACCGGAAAACCCTCCAGCCCAAAAAGCTCCTGGACAGTCTGGAATGGAATCCAAAATAAAATGCGTGTCCGGCGACATGGTGTAAAAACACACAGCGCTTCGAGTTGGCTTTGGAGTGATTCCCGGCAAATAGCGGGAAACAAATTCAATTACGGGAACCGCCTCTTCTTTTTTAACTTCGCGATTTTCTTCAGATGGATTTTCCACGACTCCCAAAGGCCTGTGGATGGTTACTTTCACTTCTCCACCTGACTCAGTAAAGCCATAAAAGAAACCCTCCGGCAGATCAAAAGCAAAGCAAGGAACTCCTTTTTCTTTTTTGAACAGCCCTTTTGAGTCAAACCAAAAAAGAGGGACTCGATGCACTCTTAAGAAAGGCTTGGTCTCTTGAATCAAGCGGGAATTCCAAGCCCCTGCAGTCACGACCAAGCGCTCGCTTTGATAACGGCCCTTGGAAGTAACCACTTCAAACCCATGTCGATTCTTTTGCCAGGAAACAACTGGCTCTTGAAAATGGAGCTCAGCCCCCAACTGAGAAGCCTGTTCACACGAAACCCGCACGCAGTTCTCAACTTCGAGGTAGCCCCCGGTTTTTTCAAACAACCCCACACAGTTTGCAGGCAATTGAGCTTGAGGGAATTGGTTGGCAATCCTTTTAGGATCCCATTCTTCGATGGCAATCCCATACCTTTGCGAACTGTCGCGAACTCCTCGAAGGACTTCGCTGTTTTTCTTGTCCCCAAAAATTACCAACCCGGTTTCATGGAGCAGTTTTGTGTGGCTCCTAAGTTCCAGTTCTTTCCACAGCTCATAACTTCGTTCCAAAAGAGGAACATAATGGGGGTGTTCAAAATAAGCTTTCCGGATGAGTCTGGTTTCTCCATGAGAGCTGCCACGATCGTGAGCGCAGCTGAATTGTTCAAGGCCGAGAACTTTTTTTCCCTTCAAGGCCAGTTGATAAGCAGCACTACTTCCCATGGCTCCCAAGCCGAGGACAATGCAATCGAAACTTGAAGTTTTCATGGGACTTCTCTAATCCTCATCGGAATGGGCATCCCGTATGGATACTCCCATCAGAGTCGCTTGGGTAGGAAGGACCTCAAGCCCGGATTTCTTGATTTTATCGATCGCTGAAGCTTTCTTTGACGGATCTACCAAGACTAAAAGACTTCCGCCTTGAGCGGCCCCACACACTTTCACTCCCAAAATACCCGGTAAGCTTTTTGCGAGATCAATGACTTTGTCCAAAGTGGGGGTACTCACTTGAAAAGTCGCTTTCCTCAAATTCCATTCTTCATTCAAAAGCTGTCCCAGTTCGGACCAATCCACTTTTTCACGGCGGAGGCTTGAATCCACTTGCTGGGCCAATCGAGCGATTCCCTTCAGGCCCTTCACGACAGCCTCATCCCCTTCCACAGCTTTTTTGTACACTTCCCAATTGCTCAACCCACTCTGGTGCTTCTCTCCTGAGAAAACAATCACCATCCGCTCGTTGAGTTCCTGGAATACTTTGCTCGAAAACGCAGTCGCTTCGATGCGCCCAGGATGGTACTCAAACCCGTGAAGCCCTCCGAAAATGGCGGCCAAGTAATCTTGGGTGCCTGTGGGCACTTTCAGGAAAGTAGCTTCTGTGTCTTTGGCCCAATGGAGAAATCTCCACTGCCACCCCTGCTCGATAAAATCAGAAAAGACTCGACACAACCCCCGCCCCAAAGCCACCAGAAGAGTGGAGGATCCCCCCAAACCGCTTCCGATGGGAACTGCCGAGGCAAGCTCAATAGTCAAAGAAAGCCGGGGAAGTTGGCGCTGGGCCAAAATGAACTGATTGACAATGAAGGTCGGAAATTTCAGAGAGTCTGGAATAGACGCTAAATCCAATTCCGGTTTTACCCCGACCAGTTCATACTGTTCGTGCTTGTTTTTTAGAACTGCGGAAAACTGGGAAGATTCAAAAACCTCAAAATCCACTCGGGCGCAAAGATCCAAAGCCACGTTTAGAGTCAGAGAAGCAGGGATCAAACAGTACAGAGGCCACAAATCCAGTGTGCCTCCGGCCAAATCGGCTCGACAAGGAGCCAAGACTTTGAATTTATCCACGCTTTTCAAAAAAGCCCTCTTAAAATTCAATCACGGTTTCGTCTGGCCTAATATACCCTAAAACTTTCCGAATGGTATGTTCTTGAGCTTGCTTGTTTTGTTCGAGGTCTCGAATGTCAGCACTCAAATATTGCTTCTGCTCCATGACTTTTTTTAATTCCATTTGAACCCGCTGGTTCTCATGGTTCATCCGGCGCAAATCCAGCCAGCCTCTTTTTCCAAAAACTCCCATCACCAAAAGAATGGCTATCAATATCCAATTCGTACTGCGAATAAACTTTAAAGCTCTCGCTTTGCGATTTTGTTTTTTGGGGATCATGAAAAGGTACCGACTCCTCGAGGAGTATGCGCTTTACTCTTCTCTAAATTTTTACTGAATTTGATGGACTTTTATCGTGTTGGTGGATCCGTGAGCTAAAATCGGAAGTCCTGCAGTAATTACTATTCTATCGCCTCTTTGGCAGAGGTTCAATTTAAGAAGTTCCCGGCTAATCGCATCAAAAACGGCTGACTCAGAGCCTAATTTCTTCAAATCAGGCACCAGTAAGGCTTCAACGCCCCACTTCAAACTTAACTGACGGTAAGTGTCTTTGCTGGAAGTCATGGCAATCAGTCGGTTTGCCGGCCGACATTTTGAGGTCAGCAGGGCCGATTGACCGGATTGAGTCACCACCACAAAGAGCTTTGCTTTTACAACGGAAGCCAATCGAACTGCGCTTTGCAAGAGCGCCATGGCAGTTTGCCCCTCAGAGGGCAACAGCCATTCATTGAAAGCAGTGATCCCGTAAATCGGGGGCTCCGCTTCCATTTCCTCGACAATCTTGACCATCATTTGAACGGTTTCTATCGGAAATTTTCCAACAGCGGTTTCATTGGAGAGCATGACCGCATCGGTTCCATCCACAATCGCGTTTGCGACATCGGAAGCTTCGGCACGAGTAGGCCGTGGATTGTCGATCATGGACGAAAGCATTTGAGTGGCAATGATGACGGACTTTCCCCGAAGATTGGCCCGTTTGATGATCTTTTTTTGCAGAACCGGAACCCGTTCATTACCCACTTCAACTGCAAGATCTCCTCTGGCAACCAGAACGCCATCTGCAACATCGATGATATCGTCCAGATTTTCCAAAGCTTCCCTTTTTTCAATTTTCGCAAGAAGCAGGATGTTCTTTCCTCTGGATTCGATGAAACTTTTCAAATTCTTCACTTCTTGGGCCATTCTCACGAACGACATTGCAATAAAATCCACTCCCCGCTCCAAGCAGAACAAAATATCGTCGTAATCCTTTTCAGTGATACTTCGCGCAGAGAAAGAGCTCTCAGGAGCGCTGATCCCCTTGTTTGGTTTCAGGATTCCTCCATTCACCACTCGACATTTAAGGCCTTTGGAAGTCTTTTCCTCGGCTTGCAACTCAATCAGTCCGTCATCCAGAAGGATCCGGTGCCCTGGTTGAACGTCTTTTATAAAATCCTTGTACCCTGTGGGAATGATGGCCAAGTCGCCCTCCATCCCACCCATGATATTTTCAACCACGATGAGAGCTTCTTTGCCATTCACCAATTCAATTTCACCCGTTTGAAATTTACCGACTCTAATTTTGGGGCCTTGAATGTCGGCCATGATGCCAATGGGCTTTCCCAAGCGGGGCTCCATTTCGCGAATGTATCCAATAATTCTGGAAAAATCGCTGTGACTGCCATGGGAGAAATTTAAGCGGACAATATCCATTCCCGCTTTCGCCAGAGCTTCCAATTGTTCCGGAGTACTGGATGCCGGACCGACAGTGCAAATGATTTTAGCTCTTCTCATGACGGTTCAAACGATAGCCATAATCGGGCATGGTGTAAAGTTACTGCAAAAAGAAGGATACAAAATGGATGTCCTTCACCAACGGTTGATTGAAATATTCATTGATTCGGCGAATGAGTAATTCTTTGTAGTAAAGCTTTCCGGAGAGTGAAGCCAATTGGTCATACTCTTGTTCCCGGGAGGTTTGAATGATGAGATTTTTTACAGCGGGTTGTTTTGTTTTGAATGCTTGTTTGGATTCGGAATCAAAAAACTCAACATCCACTTTCAAAGCCAAAGTGTGGTTGTTTTTCTCCTGATTGATGTTCGCAAAGATCTCATCCAAGCTGAGAAACGGCACCATTCCCTTTATGCTGGCAGTTTCCCGCTTTTCATTTTCTTTTCCGTGCCCAGCCTCACCGTGGCCTCCACCACCCTGTTCGTTGGCAGCTACTTCCCCGTGACTTCCGCCACCGTGCTCGTTGGCAGCCGCTTCCCCATGGCCGCTTTTCTCAACGGGGGCGTTCTCCTTGGGCTCTGAATGGAGCGAGTGTTTTGACAGCTTCTGATACGAACCCATGCTCTCAAAAAAAATCAAACCCGTGGCAACGGCACTCACCAACCCCAAACCCAACCCCATCCATTTCAACATTGGTCCCCCCTTTTTCTCCAGTATAACCCAAAATAACGCCACGCGTTTAATCGTGAAAAAAACTTCAAGATTGGACGAAGACCTTCTAGAGAGTCGTGTTAAAATTAGAGTGTTCTTTTCACAACCTAGGCGCTCTGAACTCTTGAAAACCCTTTATGTCATTTCCACCATTTTCTTAACCCTTTTGGGGCCTCTCCATGCCCAGGAAATGAAACCGGAAGCCACAGAAGAAAAGGGAATTGAAATCTCCCAAGAAGAAGAAAGAGCCTCTGAGACCTACGAAGTTTCATCGATAAACCGCAAGGAACACTTGTACCCTTCGAACTGGGGGACTGTGGGGATTTTCCGAACCCGTTCCGCAGAGAGTTTACCTTATGAGGCCCTGAGCTTTGGAATTGGGGGCGAGTTTTACTCCATTGGCAACGCTCCTGATTTTGGAACTGGAAGGGAAGCCAACTCGATTGCTGAAAATTTATTTGTGGGCTACTCCCCTCTAACCAATTTGACCTTGGCTGTTGTCAGAAGAAATTCTTCCACTACTTTTGGGACTCCAAAACAATTGATTTCTTCTCTTGGGGACTTCAATTTTTCCGCTGTTTATTCTTTCCCCATCAACGATAGTTTTGCTTTGGCACCCATTGGTAACTTCCTGATTGCCTCAAACTTCAACAGCCTCTCTCCTGCTGTCAGCACTTTAAGTGGTGGTTTGGGGGCTTTGGCCACTTACTCTCTCTACCCCGCCACCAATATTCCTCTGTTTCTTCATGCCAATTTGATTTACCACATGCCTCAGATCCGCTCTGCCAGCTCCGGACTTTTGGCTTCCGAGACCTTTTACGAGTTCAGCCGTTTTTCCACGATTACTTCAGCCTTGGGAGTGGAGTACAAACTGGGAGATTTCATTCCTTTCGTGGAGTTTCAACACACTCATCACTTGAACAGTCCCCTCTCTTGGGGAAACTCCCCTGCCCGGATGAGCTTCGGGGCCCGGTTCACTCCCTTGGAGAACAAAAGTTTGGCTCTTCTTTTAGGAGCTGATGTGGCAGTCAAGCGAGGGCTCTCAAATGGAAATCCAACAGCTGGCGTGCCCTTCATGCCGGATTACCAAGTTCTGGGTCAAGTGAGTTACACTTTTGGAATCACCCAAACCGAGCGCAAACATTATTTTACGACCTCTGATGTGAATATTGTTGATCGTAAATTTGTAATTCGAAAAAACATCAATTTCAAAGTCGGCAGTGCAGAGCTTTTGCGCGACAGTTACAGTCTTCTGGATCAGATTGCTGAAGTGATCAAAGAGAACAAAGTCCACAAACTCCTGATCTCAGGGCATACCGACTCAACCCATACTGAAGCCTATAATTTGAAATTGTCCTTGGCCCGGGCTAATTCAGTCAAAGCTTACTTGGTCACCAAAGGCATCCCGGAGGAAAGTTTGGTCACCCAAGGGTTCGGGAAAAGAAAACCCAAAGCCAGCAATGCCAGCGAGCGCGGCCGAAGACTTAACCGCAGAGTGGAGTTCTTTATTTTGGAGTAACCGGTCGGAGCATTTTTTCGGGATCCAGTATCTTCACCAACTCTTCTTTTGGAATCGACAACATTTCCAAAGCAACTTCCAAAATGGTTTTATTTTCTACGTACGCTTTTTTTGCAATTTCAGCCGCTTTATCATATCCGACTTTAAGGGCCAACGGAGTGGCCAGCATCAAGTTCTTTTCGAGAAGCTCTTCCATTCGCCGGGAGTTGGCTTTAATCCCCCGAACACAACGATTTTCGAAGACTCGAATCCCATTCGTCAGAATCTCGATCGACTCCAGTAGAACATAAGCAATCAAAGGCATCATGGTGTTCAATTCAAAATTCCCGGAAGCGGCCGCCCAAGTCAGGGTGCTGTCATTCCCAATCACTTTTGCACAAATTTGAAGAAGAGATTCCGCAATCACCGGATTTACTTTACCCGGCATGATGCTACTTCCCGGCTGAACCTCGGGCAGAATGATTTCTCCGAGGCCGGCTCGAGGGCCGGATCCGAGCCAGCGCATATCATTTGCAATTTTCGTCAAGCTAACAGCAAGTGTTTTCAAGCTGCCGCTCATTTCGAGGCACCCATCTTTGGAAGCCTGCGCCTCAAAGTGGTTGGAAGCTTCCCGAAAGGGAACACCGAGTTCTTTTGCAAGCAGAGCTGAAACACGTTTTCCAAACTCAGGGTGGGTATTAATCCCCGTTCCCACTGCAGTTCCACCTACTGCAAGCTCCAGCAGGGAGTCCACAGACTTCTCCACTCGCTTGGAACTTTTCTTGATTTGCTCCTGATAACCGGAAAATTCCTGGCCCAGAAGAATCGGTGTCGCATCCTGCAGGTGGGTTCTCCCCACTTTCACATTTCTCTTAAACTCTTTGGCTTTTTCTCCAAGCGCATTTTCCAAATCCCTCATTTGGGGAAACAACTTCTTTTGAATCATCAAAACTGCAGCCACGTGTATTGCAGAGGGAAAAATGTCATTACTGGATTGGCCTCTGTTCACATCATCATTCGGGTGAATTTTTGTCCGGGCTTTCCCTGAAGCAAGCTCCGCAATCACTTCATTGAAATTCATATTGGTGCTCGTTCCAGAACCGGTTTGGAATACATCCAGAGGAAACTGATCGCGGTGCAAGCCTTTTGCAATTTGGTCACTGGCCTGAACAATGGCTTTGGCCTTTTTCGAATCCACAAGCCCCAAATCCTGATTCGTCTGGGCACAAGCTTTTTTCAGAAGGGCCAAGGCCTCAACAAACTCCGACTGGAAGCGCAGTTGGCTGATGGGAAAATTATCGATGGCTTTTTGCGTGGAGGATCCCCATAGCTTGTTTTTTTTGGGATTGCGCATAGGCAGTTACAGAAAATCCAACGGGACCATTTCCTCTTTTAGCTTGGGAATCATGTCCAAAATGGCTTTTTCGTTTCGCACCACAAAGACGGTTTCTGTTTTTTTAACGAGCAGATTTTTCTGGATCAAGGAATCGATCATTTCTTCCATTTGAAACGAATTGATATCCAAGTAGTAGTTCACTGTTTCAAAGTTAAGGACAATCGCTTTTCCCTCTGCTACAGGCTGGCCATGGTGGGTGGTGAAATACATCAGCAAGTAGAGAAAGCGCTCACCAGCATGGGCCGACCTTAGATTCTGTACCAGTCGATTCATCCGATTCAGCCGCTCGGTCGAAATTCGAAGAGTTGCTTCCAAAATATCAATCAGAAGCTTCGGGGAAGTTTCGTGCATTTGCTTGATGGTTGCTTGGTTGAATTCCAAATAGGAAACCTCTCCCAAAGCCCGGGCTCCGAAAACACGTGCGTAGATTTTGTCCTCAACGAGGGATTTTTCTCCAAGGATGTTCCCTGCCCCAAGATAATTAACCACTGAGAGGGCCCCATTGCGTTTGGCTACCAGCTCAACGAGACCTTGAGTGAGGATGATAAAACTCGAGGCCGGAAAACCCTGTTCAAACAAAAAAGCCCCGCTTTTTGCCTTTTTTCGATAGGGGTCCAAATGGGGGGAATCCCAAAAAAAATCATATAATTTCATGTTTGTCCTCGTTCTTTGATTTATCGGCTAAAAGAAAACCCCGGTTAATTGAAAAAAAATCAAATAGACTCGACGCGGCAAGGAGGGACTTGACTTGTCTTAAGGGCCCTATCCCCCTATGATGCGGCCTTGCTTCATCAAGGAGTTTCGTTTGGGAACATCAATTAAGAGTTTCATTCACTTTTTGACTTTGATTGTGGGGCTTTTTGCTTTGCGTTCTTCCCTTGTGGAGCCTTATGTCGTTCCCACAGGTTCAATGGAACCCACCCTAAAAACCGGGGACCGTCTCTACGCACTCAAATGTGCTTATGATTTTAAATTCCCTTTCACAAACCAAACTCTTTTTCACATCAGCGAAGTCAAACGCGGCGATGTCATTTTGTTTCAAGCCCCCCACCGTCCTGAGTTGACCTATGTTAAAAGAGCCGTGGGGCTCCCCGGGGATAAATTGGAAATCCAAAATGGGGTTTTGTACGTAAACGGTCAAGAAATGCTGAAAACCGAGTTCCCGGAACGTGGAATTCTCTATGACATCGAGAGAAACTCTGACAAACGCCTTTACGTGGAAAACCTGACCGGAAAAAATCACTTCGTGATCCTTGATTCTTTGATGGATGGAAATCCCAGCCGTTATTTGGAGCCCATCACAGTCCCGGCGGGACACCTTTTTGCTGTCGGAGATAATCGCGATAACAGTTACGATTCCCGCGCTTGGGGTTTCGTTCCCATGGACAACCTGAAGGGCAAAGCAATGTTTATTTGGTTCTCGGGATGGGATCCCTTGCTCAAAGAGAGCATGGTTCAACAGCACTCTCTCATCGAGCAGATTGCTTATTTTGTGGTGGACTTCTTCAGATTCACTTTCGATTGGATTCGTGGCGAGGCTTGGATCCGCTACGAAAAAATAGGAACTTTGATTCACTAGTACCATGGCTGATTTCGCCCACCTTCATTTACACTCCCAATACAGTTTGTTGGAGAGCTCCATTCGCTTGGATGAACTCTTCAAATTGGCTTGTGAATATAAAATGTCCGCTGTTGGCTTGACCGATCATGGAAACATGTTCGGAGCTGTCGACTTTTATTTGAAAGCCAAGAAGTACGGCCTCAAACCGGTCTTGGGCTGCGAAGTCTATGTTGCCCCCGGAGGAAGACTCCTCCGAGGAAACACCGGCAATGCAGACGAAGAAATCGCTCCTTATGCCACCGGGCGTTCGGGCCTTCAGCACCTCGTTCTGTTGGTTCAGAATGAAACAGGTTATCAAAACCTCAGCAAACTGGTCAGTGCCGGCTATTTGGAAGGATTCTACTATCGCCCCAGAATCGACAAAGATCTTTTGGCCAAGCATTCGGAAGGCCTCATCGCAACTTCCGCTTGTCTAAAAGGGGAAGTGACCAGTGCAGCGCTGATTGGAGACATGGATCGAGCCCGGGAAGCAGCCAAATGGTACCAGCAGGTTTTCCCCGGAAGATTCTATTTGGAGATCCAGCAGAATGGCCTTCACCAACAAATGGTTGTGAATGAGCGGTTTCAAGAACTTGCAAAAGAACTTGGTATCCCTTTGGTCGCAACAGCGGATTGTCACTATTTGAAACGTGAAGATGCCCTCTCCCAAGAAGTTCTGATGGCCATTCAAACAGGTCAAAAAATGGAGGATATTTCCTCCACTTCTTTGGTCAGCCAAGAGTTCTATTTCAAATCTCAGGACATAATGAAACAAGAGTTCTCATTTTGCCCCGAAGCAATCGAGAACACTCTTAAAATTGTGGATGCCTGTCACTTCGAATTCAAATTCAAAGATGATCAAGGAAAAAAGATTTACCATTTTCCAAAATTTGATCCGCCCTCCGGGCTTTCCCAACAGGAATATTTGAACCAACTTTCCCGAGAGGGATTAAAGACCCGCTTGGAAGAGTCTACAAAATATCAGGGGCGGTCTTTTTCCGGGGAAGATCTCAAAAAGTATGATGACCGCCTCGAAAAAGAGCTGGGAATCATCAACTCCATGGGATTCACCGGCTACTTTTTAATCGTTCAGGATTTTATTGGTTTTGCAAAAAAACAGGGAATCCCCGTTGGGCCGGGTCGTGGCTCCGGAGCAGGAAGCTTGGTGGCTTATTCGCTTCGAATCACCGAATTGGATCCTTTGGAACACGGGCTTTTATTCGAGCGTTTTCTAAATCCAGAGCGCGTTTCTTTGCCCGATTTCGACGTTGATTTCTGCATGGATAGACGTCCGGAAGTGATTGAGTACGTCTCTCAAAAATACGGCAAAGATTGTGTTGCTCAAATCATCACTTTTGGAAACTTGAAAGCCCGGGGGGTTACTAGAGACGTGGGCCGGGTCATGGGCATGGCCGCTCAAGATGTCGATAAAATCGCAAAGCTCGTTCCTGAAGAAATCAACATCACCCTCACGGAAGCTTTTGAGAAAGAGCCCCGATTATCGCAGCTCACAGAAACTGATCCCCAAATTCACACTCTTTTTGATATTTCCCGCAGGATTGAAGGCCTCTACAGACATGCAGGGATCCACGCTGCGGGCCTTGTGATCTCCAATCGGCCCATGGTGGAGCACTGCCCTCTTTACCGGGGCAAAAACGATGAGTTGGTCATCCAATATGACATGAAGAAGGCCGAAGAAATCGGGCTCATTAAATTCGACTTTTTGGGACTCAAAACACTGACTTTTCTCAAAAAAGCAGAAGCGTTGGTGAATCAAAAACATCCTGAGGCTTGTTTGGATTTGGACAAGATCAGCTTGGCCGACACCAAGATTTTCGAGCTTTTGTGCCAAGGAGATACCAATGGCATTTTCCAACTTGAAAGTTCGGGAATGCAGGATCTTCTTCGTCGCGCAAAGCCGAATCGATTTGCCGACATTGTAGCCATCACTTCTCTTTACCGTCCCGGCCCCATGGTGATGTTGGATGATTACGTCGGTCGAAAACACGGTCAAATACCGATCGAATATGATTTCCAGGAACTGCAACCTATTCTGTCAGAGACCTACGGAATTATGGTGTATCAGGAGCAGGTCCAGCAGATTGCGATGAAGCTTGCAAGCTACACCGCCGGAGGAGCTGATCTTCTTCGAAGAGCCATGGGAAAAAAGATTCCCGAAGAAATGGCCAAACAAAAAGAAATTTTCCTGGAGGGAACCACAAAAAATGGCCACGACCGGGCCAAAGCGGAAAAGCTTTTCGATTTGATGGCAAACTTTGCGGGTTATGGCTTTAATAAATCCCATGCAGCTGCTTACTCAGTCGTGACCTGCCAGACTGCCTATTTGAAATCCCACTATCCCGTTATTTTCTTTGCAAGCTTGTTGTCCATTGAGAGGGAAGACACGGATAAGATCACAAAATATATCGCGGATGCAAACAAGCACCAGATAGCTGTTCTAGCTCCGGACATCAATGAATCTGATACCGATTTCACTGTGTTGTCTGATTTCCAAATCCGATTCGGGTTGGGCGCCATCAAAGGGGTGGGACAAATAGCCATCGACAATATTTTGGAAGCTAGAAAAACAGGTGGAAAATTCACAGACCTTTTTGACTTCTGTTCGAGAACCAACAACCGGATGGTCAACAAAAGAGTTTTGGAAGCATTGGTAAAAGCCGGAGCTTTCGATGGTTTCAAAGTTCATAGAGCTTCTCTTTTCAAAGCAGTGGACTCTGCCTTGGAGCTCGGGGGAAGCACCCAAAAGCTTCACGATGAACATCAACCGAGTTTTTCGGATCTTTTGGGAGAGCAAGATTCCAGCTTTACCCAGCATCGATTTACTTATCCGGAAACAAAGCCTTGGACACTTTTGGAAAAGTTGAGATTTGAAAAAGAAACCATTGGTTTCTATGTGACCGGCCACCCTCTGGATGAATTCAAGTGGGAAACTGAGAGGTACACAACCACTTCCGTTCAGGATTGTTTGGCTTATGCCAGCAACAAAGAAGTTTTTCTGGCAGCCACGATTGTCACTCAGCGGGAGATCATCACCAAAAAAGGGGATCGAATGGCTTTTGTGACTCTGGGAGATAAAACTGGAGAAATCGAAGCGGTGGTTTTCTCAGATGTTTATTTGGAAAATGAAGGGACTTTTAAAGGAGACGAGCCCATTTGGGTCAAAGCTCATCTGGAGCGGGGCGAATCCGGGGCAAAACTCCTTTTGTCCAAAAAGACTCAATCTCAAGTTTTGCCACTCCGGTATGCCTTTGAAGCTCTTGCACGGGAAATCCACTTATACTTTGATTGTGAAACTGGAGAGCTGCTGAAGGATGTCAAACGTGTCCAACAACTGCAGCAGTTCCTGGCGCATCAAAGCCCAAAAGAAGAAAGAGGTTTTGGACCCCTCTTTTTCCATTTGCAGACGGTCCCCACCACTTCCACCACTCTGCGTTGGAAGGGGACTGTCCCATTGAGAAGAGAAACGGTACACTTTATGAAAAACCTCTTGGATGAAAGGGTTCGAATTGAATTCCGGTAAATTCTTAGTCGTTCTTTTGCTCGGTATTTTTATTTCAATTGCTTTTGCCGAAGCCCCTTTTTCTGTCTCCGCTCCCATTACCAGTATGCCCCAAGCTGAGGCAGAATCTTCAGAAGATGCCAGTGCCGCTCTTCTATCCCGCCTCAAACAAGATGCGGTTGTCCAGTGGCTGAGACAGTACATGGGAAACAAAGCATCCCGATATGAAAAATTGGTTACTCCCAAATTCGCTGAATCCTACATTCTGGATTACAAAGTAGCTCAGAAAGGACCAAAAAACGAAATTATTGAACTGTCCGGTCATCTGGATACCGAAGCCCTCAAGGGATGGCTCAGATTGGCAGATACTAAAGAAGACAAAGGGGGACAGCTTCGGCCCTCTCTCATCCTGACGGACTCTTTGGCTGATTTTTCCAGCCCCTCTCCCGATTATTTCGGCCCCCAAGGAGCTTCAGCATACACCCAAGTAGCGACGCAACTTCTCAACGCAGAGCTCAAAAAACTCAATTTGAAAGCTTCTTTGTTTGATCAAAACCTGACCTATGCTCCTCCTAGAGATGAAAGAGGCATGGGCCAACTTAAAAGCGCTCTTTCCACGGAAGGGACCAATGCAGCCATCTGGTTGTACTTGAACAAGTGCCGCAAATGCGAATCACCCCGTCTCGATATTTATCTCTACTCTCTGGAAAAAAATGGCACGTTGCTCACCAGCCTCACGGAAGAATTGCCAATCAATCTCAAACAACTGGATAATGTTGAAAAAACCAAAACCGCCCTTACTCCCGTTTTCACCCAGTTTCAGCAAGTTCTTGAACAAGTGATCGCAGAGGGAAAATTTACGGCTTTGCCTTTGACCATCACAGTCGAAGGCATTGAAAACTATTTGGAATACAGAAAAATTGATTTCGCCCTTGGAAAACAAACTTTTTTTTCAGATTGGCTTCCCAAAGCATTCATCCAAAACACCGCTCAGTTTGAGACTGTCACCAACTTAAGCAGCTCGGAAGTGGCTCAACGCATCGAAAATCTCGGTTCGGGGGAAATAAAGCTTCTTTCAGTCCGCGTTGATTCGCGCAACATAGTCATGAGATACTCTCGTTAAGCCCTTTTTCTTAAAAAGCCCCTGGGAGAATCACCATGTTGCGAACCTTTCTTTTGTTTTCTCTTTTTCTTTCCAGTTGTGCTTTTTTGGATCTTCAAAACCCCAGCTCGGAGTCTTCCCGGGAGATCGCTTCCGCAGAGCCCGCTCCCTCAAAAAACTTAAGCAAATCCGAAGAGTCCGCTGACTTACAGAATCGGAAACGGGCGACTCAAGATGCTGCCAGACAAGCTTTGCGAAAGAGGATTCTAGTGCTTCCCTTTCGAAATGAGAGCTCTGTGGGAGGTCAGGAACTCAGCAACTATGCTGCTGAGGAAGTGCGAAATCATTTTTCAAGTATCGACGAATTTATAGTGGTAAGGAATCAAGATGTTGCAGCTACCTCTGCGCTCAACAATCCGGCTGATGAAACTAATTTAACTCCTGTTGTTGAAGCGGCCAGAGCTCATGGAATCGTTGCTCTGGTGCTGGGAACTTTAAAGAATGTCCAAATCAAAGAGCGAGGAAATCAAATCGGGTTATTCCAAACAAAATACAATACGGTTCAAGCCAACTTGGAAATCAAACTTCTGGATGTCATTACTCAGAAGTTTATTGTGACAAAAGAACTCTCGGAAGAAGTCACCCAAGAAAATATGCGTTTTTTGGGAAGCCGGTCCATCGCTTCAACTGACTCAGTGAAAGCGGAAGGCGCAGTCAGTCAAGCCATCGAAAAAATGGTCCCGACTTTTTCCTCGGAAGCTCACCGGATGGGGTGGAGTGGCCGAATTGCCAAAATCGATATCCACCGCTTCTTTATCAATGCGGGTGAGCTCAGTGGCGTCTCAAAGAATCAACTCCTTCGAGTGTTCGGCGATGCCGAACCTGTGGTAGATAAAGAATCAGGCTTGGTTATCGGCATGGCGCCCGGAAGATTCAAAGGCCTTTTGAAAGTAGTGGATTTTTTTGGAGAGGACGGGGCCATCGCCATTGTTCATTCAGGTGCGGGCTTTCAAGAGCGGGACAGAGTTGAAGCTTTTGTTCCCCCAGGCCCCTGATCTGTTCAGGAGTTTGATTGAAAAGAGCTATTCCCAACTTTCTCACTGTATCTCGTTTGATTCTCCTGCCTGCAAGCCTTTACTTTTTTGCGAACGGTTCCGTAGTGCCTGCGCTCACGACTTACCTGTTTATAGCGCTGACTGATTTTTGGGATGGCTACTTGGCCAGACGTTGGAAGGTCTGCTCCAATCTAGGCATTGTCTTGGATCAGATCTCAGACAAGTTGGTTGGACTGGGTTTCTTTTTTGGTTTCACCTTTTTGAAGCTTTGCCCCATTTGGTTTTTACTTCTTTCTATCCTTAACTCGGTCTTTTTAGGGTTTGGATACCTTGTGTCTCAATTCATCCCGTCTCAATCAGGAACGCATGCCACTTTGAAAATCGGAAAATGGAGTACCGCTCTTCAATATATTTGGATCGGTTGGCTGATTACCGCAGAGAGTTTTTTTGGCAAAACCCAACACTTCAATTATGTTAAATCCATCAACCAGGCTGGGTTTATAGCCTTGGCTGCTTTACAGATTTGGGTTTTCAGTCAATATGCGCTTCGAATGTACCGAAACTATCCTCGCTTCACCAGCCGAAGTCATCATTCGTAGACAAATAGATTGGCCAACTTTGGAAGCTTTGCAGAGCGATTTGATCCGCCGAGTTGAGGGAAATCACTCTTTGTTTTTTCTTTTGGTATCAGAACCTTTACCCACTTTTACTTCCGGTCGAAACGCTTCCACGGATGATCTTCTTTGGTCGCAGACGGAACTCGAAGAGAAAAACGTCGAACTGGCTTCTGTTTCACGAGGGGGCAAATGGACTTACCACGGTCCTGGTCAGATCCTTATTTACCCCATAGGCCATTTAAGCTCGATAGGATTTGGATCCAAAGAAGCCCGCCGTTTTGTCGAAACTTTTCGCCATTCGATCAAACTTGGTCTGGAAACTTGGAACCTTCCGGTTCAATGTGGAGAGGAACCTTTTGGTGTTTTTTTGGAGGGCAAAAAACTGGTTTCCTTCGGCCTATCCTTTGAACAGGGAATTTCCTCTCACGGCGCTTCGATTTATTTTTCTCCTCAAGAAAGTTTTTTTTCTGGGATTCGCCCCTGTGGACAATCAAATGCCACTTTCACTTGCCTGCAAGAGTACCTCCCCGATTTAACGTGGCACAGCGCGGCGGTCTCTTTGACAAATTCCATCAAAAAAGGTTTCAAAATTAGCTAAAGATGGCTAATCTTTCCTAAATTCTTAGATTCTTCATAGGAGAAAATCATCTATGTTAAAAACATTCTTTGCCAGTCTTTCAGTAGCGGTACTTCTCATCACGGGTTGTACTCAATCCAAAGATCCCGTCGTCGCCGAATTTAATGGAGTGAAAGTGAAAGCGTCTGAAGCTTTTGCTCAAGTCAAAACACGGCTGTTCGACTTGGAAGAAGAAATCTACAGAACCAAAGAACAAGCCATCAATGAGTTCGTAGACCAAAAGATTTTGGAAACGGAAGCCAAAAAACAAAACCTTTCCAAAGAACAACTCCTTGAAAAAGAAGCCGGCGGAGCGGCGACTGCTGAAATCACTGACAAAGAAATCAATGACTTTTTGGCCTCCAAAGGCCTGTCTCTCACCGACAAGAGAATCAAAAAAGAAGACGTAAAGGAATACCTCAAATTCCGGCAGAAGTTTGAGAAGCAACAACAGTATGTTGCAAAACTTCGAGATAACGCAAAAGTGAAAATGCTGGTCGCTGAGCCGGAATCTCCAAAAGTAACAGTAGCGGTTGAAGGCCAACCGACTTGGGGTAGCAGCAAAGCTCCTGTCACGATTGTAGAATTCTCTGATTTTCAGTGCCCTTTCTGTGCGAGAGCGGTTCCCACTTTGGAGCGCATCAAGCAAGAATATGGTCCGGAAAAAGTCCGAGTCGTATTTCACCACTTACCGCTTCCCAACCACAACCGGGCAGTTCCCGCATCATTGGCTGCAAGCTGTGCGGATGAACAAGGGAAATTCTGGGAAATGCACAATCTTCTTTTCGAAAACCAAGCCAAACTGGAAGATGGTGATTTAAAAGAATACGCAAAAAAGCTTGGAATGGATGCCACCAAGTTTGCTGATTGCTTTGATAAAAAAGCCCACATGAGCAAGATCGAAACCAGCCGCAAAGAAGGGGAAAAAGTCGGGATTTCCGCAACTCCTTCGTTTGTGATCAATGGAGTCTTGCTACAAGGAGCTCAACCCTTTGAGCGATTCAAAGAGAAAATTGATAGAGCTCTAAAGAAAGGTTGATAGCTGAAACTTAAGAGAGCCCCTTTCGAGCTTCGGCTCGGAGGGGGCTTTTTTTCTTTACAGGAATGGGCTTTAATTTCACTTCTTTCTTTTTCATCGAAGTAGCTTGAAGAGCTGCTTTTACAAATCCCACAAAGAGTGGGTGTGGCAAAAATGGTTTCGACTTGAATTCGGGGTGAAACTGACAAGTTACAAACCAAGGGTGGTTCGCCACTTCCATCATTTCAACCAAGCCGGTTTCCGGATTCATCCCGGAAAATCGGATGCCCCCGTCTTCTAAAATCTTTTTGTAATGGTTATTAAACTCGTACCGGTGTCTGTGACGCTCTTGGATTTTATTCTTTCCATAGATCTCCAAGGCTCGAGTTCCCGGTGCCAACTGACAAGCGTAGGACCCCAGTCGCATGCTCCCACCTACTTTGTCCAAACGCCGTTGTTCTTCCATTAAATCGATAACAAATTCACCCGTCGTGGAAAACTCACGACTTGTTGCTTTATTAAGCCCACAGACATGTCGGGCATACTCAATGATGGCCAATTGGAGGCCAATACAGATCCCAAAGTAAGGGATTTTATTTTCTCGAGCGTACTGAATGGCCCTGATTTTTCCTTCAACGCCTCTGTTGCCAAACCCTCCCGGAACCAGAATCCCCGAAAGGCCTCGTAGAACGCTTAGGTCATCTGTTTTTTCCAGTTTCTCTGAATCAATATAGCGCAAATTGATTTGGCATTGGTTGGCTATTGCACCGTGAACCAACGCCTCCGAAACGCTTTTATAGGATTCAGTCAGATCAACATATTTACCGACAATCCCAATCTCAACAGGACCTTGTTTTGGAGCGGTCAGAGTTTGAACAATTCTTGCCCAATTCTCAACTCCCCGGCTTTTTGATTTGAGGCCCAAGCGCTTGCAGATTTTTTCATCGAGCCCTTGTTCGTGGTAAACCAAAGGCAATTCATAAATGTGTTTTACATCTTTCGCAGTGACCACGCGGTCAGCCTGAATGTTACAGAAAAGTGCGATTTTTGCGCGGATATCAGGAGGTAAGATCCGATCAGTTCTACAAAGGAGAAAATCCGGCTGGATACCAATTTCCCGCAGTTTTTGAACACTGTGCTGAGTCGGTTTGGTTTTCAGCTCTCCCGATGTTCCCATAAAAGGAACCAAAGTGAGGTGTACGAAGCAGACGTTTTCCTCACCCAAATCGAATCGAAATTGCCGAATGGCCTCCAGAAAGGGCAACGATTCAATATCGCCTACCGTGCCACCAATCTCAATGATGGCGACTTCTTTGTCTTTTGAAATGCGCTTAATTCGATCTTTGATTTCATCCGTAATGTGCGGAATCACTTGGACAGTCCCCCCAAGGAACTCCCCCCGCCTCTCCTTGGCAATCACGGTTTCATAAATTTGACCGGCAGTGATGCTGTTTTCCCGTTTGAGATTTACATGCGTAAATCTTTCATAGTGTCCCAAATCCAGATCAGTCTCGGCCCCGTCTTCAGTGACAAACACTTCTCCATGTTGGAAAGGGTTCATGGTACCGGGATCCACATTCAAGTAGGGATCCATTTTCATGAGGGTGATTTTAAGGCCCCGGTTTTCCAGAAGAGCGGCCAAAGACGCCGAACTAAGCCCTTTTCCCAACGAGCTTAGAACCCCTCCGGTTACAAAAATATATTTGGTTTTCATCTCTTGATATTCTCTTAGGAGCTAGATTACCACTCCGGGTTTTTCTCTCAAAACCCTTTCCACTTTTTCCAAATCCGAAGGGACATCCACTGCCAAAGTGTCCTCTGAAACCAAGCACACTCCAATGGAAAAGCCGTTTTCCAAAGCTCTTAATTGTTCAAGCTTTTCAGTGAGTTCCAAAGGACTTGGAGAAATCCCTGCCAATTTCAAAAGGGTCTGTTTTCGATAAGCATAGATTCCCAAGTGCTTTAGGAAGCTGCCGTCCGGAGAGGAGCCCAAGGGCTTCCGGGAGAAATAGAGGGCCCTTTGATTCGCAGAAGAAACACATTTCACTACGTTGGGATCTTCCAGTAAGGAAGGGGTGTTCTTCCGAACCACCAAAGTCGCAATATCGAATTCAGGTCTATTTTTTAAGAGCTCCACCAGTTTATCGATGGCATAAGCCGGCAGAAGCGGTTCATCTGCTTGAAGATTGACTACAATCTCTGCTTCGCAATCCTTGGCCAGATAAGCTACCCGGTCAGAACCACTGGGCAATTCACTGGGAGTCATCACTGCTTTTCCCCCGAAGGCCTCCACGACTCTAACAACTTCAGGATCATCCACTGCGACCCACACCGCGCTGAGGGATTTTGCTTTAGCTGCAGCTTCCCAAATGTATTGAACCAAAGGTTTTCCAAGAAGGGGGGCAATCACTTTTTTGGGAAACCGTGTGGAGGCAAGCCTTGCCGGGATAATGCCAATAGCCGTTGTGGATTTGTTCATCATTTGAAGCTTAGGAGTCTTGGGGAGGCAAGAAAAGATCTTTTCCTAAAACCAGCCCCCTTTTTTCCTTGGATTTCTTGGAAAGAAGTACGGGCTGGGCCAATCCCTTTTTTACTCTCTCAAATTCTTTCTTAAAAAGTGGCTGGGCTGAAAAAAGCCGGTTCAAGATTTTGTCCTTCTTTTCCGGGGTCAATGTTTGGGCTTCTTCCCAAAGCTCATCGTACAAAAGCTTACTGGCACCAATGGCCAACGAAGGAAAAGCTCCATCATCCACTTCTCCAAACCCTACAATGAGCGCCCGATCCCAAAGGCTTTTGAGGGCTTTGGTGTAATCATTTTCATGGTCTTTGCCTTTTAAGCCGGTTTCTTTTTTCAGTTGTTTGGTGCTGAGGGGAGATTCTTCTTCAAGAACTTTTAAAACGGTTTGTGCGGTCTGGGATAACGATCGGAAACTCTGCTTTGGGAAGGCCAGCTCTGATAAAAGCGCTTGAAAAACGGGTCTTGAAAAAAAAGTGGCTCTGCCTTTGTACCACTTCGAATAAACGACTTTTTTGCAAACAGACAATTCGGTCCTCAAATGCCAGAGCTTGACCACTCTATCATCGCCCGATTCATCCCATTCCCAACGCATTTCGGATTTTGGGTAAAGCTTTGCCCATAAAGACGAAGGCTCGAGTCGGTTATCTATTGGGAAAACCAAAAGCGCCCCAGATTCATTGATTTTTTCAATCGCTCTTTTGAGACTCATAAGTGTAACAATTCAATAGACTTACTAGCTAATTCCCCCCCGGTCAAAACTCTCTTTTTGGGAGCCCAACCGCCAGTTTGACACTTAGCATCAAAACCGTTAAAGTGCCCCTCTAAATTGAGGTGGGCATGAAAGGTTTTCTAGCACTTATATCGGTTCTCTGGGGCACTCTGAGTAACTTCTCGATAGCGGGTCCTCAGCCCTTGGGACAGGGCCTTTCCGGTAACTATAAATTGGCTTACATCGCTTCAGACCTGTCTACTCTTTACCGGGCAGATGAAAACCGACAGCCGGTGGTGGAGTCTTTTGACTTTAACAAAGTAGCGAAACCGCCCGTCCCCAGCCCCCTTTACATGCTTCACGATCCAAAAGGACCCAGCGCCACTCTGATGGGGGGAGGCTCCGACAGCCCGAGGCTTTGTGAAGGGGAAAATGAATTACTCTCTCAGAAGTTGGAATGCGCTCCGCTCTCAAAGAAAACCTGGGTGGATGAACAGACCAAATGCAGTATCAAAACCCTCTTTGTCGAAGGAATCACTTGGAGCATTCAAGATGACCTCCGTTACACTCGAACGGAAGTGATTATTTTTGATAAAGACACAGCGACTGAGTGTGAAGATTATAAAAAAACCCTTCTGGAAGACTTAAAAAACGAAAAAGCGCCAGAGTTTTTCAAAGCAATGCAAGAAGCCGGGCTCTTTAAAAGTGAGAAAGATTTTGCAGATGCATTTCTTTTGACTCACGTCTATCAAGCAACGGCAACAGACGAAAAAGCCGTGGATTTTCCGGAAGGCAATCGGACTGGGGCGTATGAATTGAACTATTCCGGAAAGTCGAGAACGCGTTCTTGGAATGGCGAAAACAAAGACAACCTTCTGGAAAGTGAGTCTTTTAATGCTTCCGATTTTTCCGTTCAAGTGGAGCGTCTGGACAATATCCTGTTATTCCATGATCCAAAATCGCGTTCAGTGAAATTGTCAGGAGCTGGACAAAACAAAATTCGAAAGTGCGAGTTGATTTCGAAAGACGGCGACAAAGAGGAAGTTTACTCGTGTGTTCTTTTTAAAGCGAAAGAAGAGGAAGCAGGAACTGGGTGCACTATCGAGCATCAATTAATGGAACAAGTCACTTTGGTACCGGACTCGTTGCCACGTTATGAGCGGATTGAACAACGGCACCTTCTCCCGTCCACTAAAGAAGGGTGTGACAGCTATCGTCAGAAAATTTTTGAGGAGATTCAAGAAGGCTCGGCCGAACTTTTTTTCAGGGTTTTGTCAAAGAGCGTAAAAATCGAGTCGGCTCAAGATCTCGGAGACACTTTCCAATGGGTCCATGACTACGGCCTCAAGTTGGGGGATTAGCTTTCTTCAGAGCTGCGTGCAAAGAAATCAAACTCTCAGTATACTCACTGAGTGATCATTGTTCGTCTTCATAATGGTCTGGGAAACCAGATGTTCCAATACGCTGCTGGGCTGGCTTTGGCTCATCACCACCAAACCGCTTTAAAACTCGATCTTTCTTGGTTTGATTCTAGCGACCGAAAAGAACACGAACACTATGGTCTCAACCATTTCAATATTCCCGAAGTTTTTGCAGACCGGGAGGAATGTTTGGCCTTCATGCCAAAATCTCTGACGCGTCTCCAGCGCTGGCGCTTCATTTTGGGAAAAAAACTTCGATTAAAACCATTAACAGCTGGCCTTGAAAGCAGTGGGACTTATTATTTTGAGAGACGCTGGGGTTTTAATCCATTGTTTTGGGATCTCCCCAGCAATACTTATTTGGATGGTTATTTTCAGAACCCGACTTATTTTGAAGGTTTCGAAAACGAATTGCGCTCGCGTTTTTCTTTCCAACAACCCCTTTCGGCTGGAGCTTTGGTCTGGTCGAACAAAATCCAATCAGCTTTTCCCTCAGTTTTTCTCCACATCAGACGCACTGATTACTTGCAGGCCCAAGAATTCGGCCCTTTGACTTTTGATTATTACTACCGGTCTCTCAAAGAACTGAAAGATCGCCTTGGAGCTTTCACTGTTTTTGTTTTTTCAGATGATGTAGAGGCCATTCAAAGGGAATTAAAACTGGATCTGCCCCACTACTTTGTTAAACCGGACGGAAAAGCCTCCAGTCACGAAGAACTTCACCTCATGTCTCTCTGCAACCATGCGATTATATCCAATAGCACTTTTGCTTGGTGGGGAGCCTGGTTGAACTCCTCTAAAGAGAAAATAGTAGTGGCCCCCAAACCATGGCATGCGGATATTGATCCCCAATTCAGGGACCTGAAACCTGTCCCCTCTTCTTGGCTCAGCATCGACCGAAATGGAGTGTCTAACTTTTAGACAAAAATCGGCTTTTAGACGGTCAACCAATTTTTTTTCACTTTTTTCACGCGTATTCTGACGGAATACCCTTTGCACTTTTTTCCCTTGCATGCTGGCAAAACGTATCCCTAACTGGTTTTGGCTCCCCTTCTTTCTCACCAGCTCCTTTGCTTTTTCAGAAAGCGGGCTGACTTCGAATCTCTACATTCAACAGTTTATCGATTTTACCCAGAATCAAAATATCTTCGGAAAAACCTTCACTCCGCCCGGTTCAACGCCGACTCTTCCAGACCCCAAGGGTCCCCACAGCTCAGTCACTGGGGTGTACGATTCAAACCCCCTAAGCAGTTCCCATCTCGCTCTACCTGCTTCTCCATGGGTGATTCAGAAATCGGGCACCACTTCCCGTACCAGCTTAAGCCCGAACGCTCTCAAGCCCATCCAAGACACGGCAGTGGATGCCATTAAAACTTCGGATCCTGATTTTAAAATAACTCCAGTGGATGCGCGCGAAATGGGTAATTTGACTCTCTACCGTGAAGCTGCCAACCGAGCCACAAAATCACTCTGGGACCACACTCTGGCCAGACTGACTCAGCGAAAAGTCTTTTTGGCAACGAAACTGGAGCTCTCCGATTCCAATCCCACTTGTGAAGAAGCTGCAAAGGCTCCTGCTGCTTCAGTTTTACCCGATCTGGCGATGAGAACTGTTACCTGCAACCTGCTTCTGGGGGAAAGCTGGAAGACCGTAAAAGATATTGCAAGTGAGGATCCCGAAGTCAGGGATCTCCGAAACCAACTTCAGGCCATGGACACAGTGGGAATCGCCAGAGAAGATTTCCAATCCAATTGGAATTACCAAGACTCTGAGTTTCGCACTCAGCATTCGGATTCTTTAAACAATGCTGAACAACTGATCGAATACAACAAAGCTTTGGATAGGGGAGCCGCTTCTTTTCAAGAACTGCATAGAACAACACCCGATGTTTCTTTCGATCCTTTTAGCATTGGAATTCACCAGATCACACCTGCTTCGGTGCACGCTGTGGAAGTAAACAGGCCGACTGAGAATCTTTATCGGGAGTTTGGAGTAACCCCCGTGCCTAACGAAAAACCCTCTAGCACCTACAAAGAGTTGCTCGATGAGCACAGGAATTAGGACTTAGTCTATATTGAATGTTGCTATTCCACGGAATCCCGCTTCGACCAATTTACCGAACTCTATTTTTTCAGGTGCTGGAGCGTCTGCCGGTATGGACTCCCTTGCTTCGCAAGTGCCATCAGCTTTTTCCGCATAGGTAAAACCGGTTTTGGGATTCATGCAAGCTTTCACTTTCTCCCCTGAAGGGACCCACTCCTGCGTGTTGGCTTCGTAACCCGAAGTGGTTGCAACTGCGTAGACGGCCTGATCGCTTGGGAAAGGCCCTACTTTTCGACACTCATTTTGGTAGACTTCCCACCAGCCCTGGGACTGCCACTCGTTGTTTTCAAAGAACCTGACCGCTAAATAGAGTCCTGAGAAGTCAGAGTTGTTGCAGACATCTATGTACATGCTCTGGATGGGTTGACTGTCCTTAATGGTAAAGGGAAAACACATTTCACCGGCTACTCCCGAGCCACAAGGAATCGCCTCATGAAACGCTCCAAGAAGAACTCCGCCTGCTTCCGCACAGTCTTTTCCTTCTTTGCGAATCGCATACCCTTCGACGTCCCCTTCGCCACTATACAGGACCACTTTTGGCGTTCCGCTCTTCTTCACAATCGATTTAAATTTCTCGGTCAGGCTCCCGCACCTTTCCAAGCCTGGGGAATTGAGAGGTTTGTCAACCGCTTCATCAAAATTGAGTCGCAGGGATAACTTTCCATCGCTTTTAACATTCAAAGTATTCTCTTCTTTGGGAAGAGCATGCCAATACCCCTCACTGATCACTTCCTCTGCCGTCTCAACCGAATAGGCCATATAGACCCCTCTCTCGGTGGGATTTTCAATCACAATCGTCCGCTCCGCTGCAAGCGCTGAGATGTCCAGCGCACCAAAAAAAAGAAATAAGGATAATAAATAATTTTTCATAGAATCACCTCACTTTAAAAAATGAAGTGCAACAGAAGGGCCAAAGGATTCAGGGGTGATTCAGAACAAAAACTTTCGAAATGACTCCGTGACCGGGCAAAAAGCACGAAGCTGAGGGATTAAAAGCTCAGACCGAATCCTGCCATCGGTGAGAAAAATGCGGGGTTGGGAGATTGTCCCAGACCTCTCCGCGCTCAAAAACTTTACCCACTCACCTAGAATTGGTATATACTAATATATACTATAGGGCTTTATGCTACTGGAAAGACTCGTCAAAGCACTCAACCGAGAGAAAATACCTTATGCCATAGTGGGCGGAGTGGCCGTGGCGCTTCATGGTGCTCCTCGGGGAACCATCGACGTTGACATTGTGATTAAGCATGAGGCTAAATTCTTTAAAGCCACCGAAGCCTGTTTAAAAAACCTGAAATTTCAACCCAGGCTTCCCGTTACCGCCGAAGAAGTTTTTCAATTTAAAAATGAATACATCACCCGCAGAAATCTGATCGCATGGAGCTTCTACAATACGGAAAACCCAATCGAGGTCATAGACATTATTTTGACTCACGATCTAAACGAAATGAAAATCGAAAGCAAAAAAATGGGGCTTTCAAAACTGAATGTCATTTCCATTGAAGATTTAATCAGAATGAAAATAAGGTCCGGTCGCAAACAGGACCTGGAAGATGTCAAAGTTCTCAAGGAAATTCTAAAATGAAGCGAGCCACTAAAAGAAATTCAAAAAAAAAACCACAAATGAAACCTGTTCAATTTGCCAGCAAGGCTCAAATTATGGCTCCGGATCTTGATGACGTGACGCCTATTGCGCAGTTTTTGGAGAACTTCAAACAACTTACAGACCCGAGAGCGCAATACAAAAGTAGGCTCATCAGCATAAAGATACCCGAACCGCTTCTTGCGGCATTTAAATACAAGGCAGGTTTGGAAAAAACGCCCTATCAGACCATGATAAAGATTCTCATGACAGAGTGGCTGAATAGAAATTCTTAACATTTGTCCTTCGTTAACAGATCAATAACAAGCAAAAATGAGACGGATGTCACATGAAACACAAATGACTTTGAGAGGTTAACACCTGACCGGAAGTGCCATATATGGCACTGTCTTACAAGGGAAATACAGGATCCTGAGACTTCCAGAGTTTATCATTTGGTTTGAGGGGCCGGATTCTAAAAACAGAAGAGGAAATAGAGATGGCCAAACAAAAGATATCAAGCAAGCAAGGCCTCTCCTGCGAAAGTATTCAGGAAACTAAATTAAAAAAGGGACTTCGGCTGACCGCCCACCCTACTACGCAAAGACTCGCCGATGTGGAGTTTATGAGTCGAGCTTTGATTCAGGCTCTAAAAGATGGCGATGCAGAGGCTTTCAAGGAAATTTTGGCAGCTCATTTAAGTGTCACTAATAAAGAGAGATTTGCAAGCAGAGCCAAAATCTCCAAGAGAACGCTGTTCCGTATGCTGTCTCCGAAAGGCAATCCCACACTAGAGAATATTGCTTGCATTGTTCATTCGTTAAATAAGGCAGCGTAAGAAAGAGAAGAATTTTTTGGAGCGGGTGACGAGGTTCGAACTCGCGACCCTCAGCTTGGGAAGCTGATGCTCTACCAACTGAGCTACACCCGCCCGATGACGAATTTATAGTAAAAAGCCCGAGGCGAAGCAAGTTCGCACTCGGGCTTTTTAAGAAATAACTCTTAAATTATTTCTTAATTGGTTGTTGTTCCGGTTGTTCCGGTTGTTCCAGTTGTTTCTTCAACTGCTTTTTTGGCTTTGTTCCACTCTTTTTTCATAGCCTTTGTAGCTTTTGTGGCGCCTTTTTTCATAGTAGTCGTGGCTTTTTCAGCAGTTTCCGTCATGGCGTCGGTGGTTTTTTCCATTGTGCCTTCTGTTTTTTCTTTCATTCCTTCTTCGTGATGATCAGCGAAAACAGGAACGGACACTAGACCGAAAATGGCCAACACAGTTAATAGAGCTTTCATTGTTATCTCCTTTAATTAGTTTTAAACAAACAACTAATAAGGCTAATGATTGGGATTTCAAAAGGCAAATACAAAGAATCAAAGTAGTTGAATTGACTTAGTTATTTGCTGTATCGCGTCAGGATCCAATTCATTTTTCCAATCCTTACCCTTCTTCAAAAAGGAACCGACAATAAATCCATTTGCTACAGAATATTCAGAGATGTTTTGAGCCGTCACCCCTGAGCCAATTAGAACCGGAAGCGAAACACCTTCTTTAAGTTTTTTAAGTTCCTCCACTGAAGCCTCCTCGCCCGTGCTTGCCCCAGTCAACACCACCGCATCCGCTCCGAAAAACTCGGCGGCTTTTGCCGTCTCCACAATGTTCACGTCCGCAGTAATGGAGTGGCTCGAGTGCTTCTTTTTGATATCCGCCATGATTTTAATTTCCGAAGCCCCCAGCTCTTTTCGATAACGCAGAAGTCTGCCCGCACACGCTTCGATCCAGCCTTCATCTGCGATATGGGAAAAAACAAAACCCTCCACGCGAATCCAATCAGCCCCCACTGCGTGGGCAACACTCAGTGCAGCTTCATTGGCTCCAGCCAAAATCTGAACTCCCAAGGGGATTTTTGTCTGATTTCGTATTTCAGTCCCGATCACTGCCATGGCAGCTGTAATCTCAGGCCCCACATGGCTCTTCAGATAAGGAACATCATGCATGTTTTCAAACAAAATCCCCGTGCATCCGAACTGTTCCAAAGCTTTCGCTTCCCTAACTGCTTTCTCCACGACTGATTCAAAGTTTTTTTCATATCGAGGAGTGCCCGGCAGAGGCCCCACGTGAACCATGCCCCAAAGCTGCTTGTGGTTTGGAGATTTCATACCAACCTTCCCCGCCGAAGCCTTTCAATTAGCTCCTTCACCCGCTTCTCTTCGATCGGAGCTTCCAAACTCGGTTTCAACGAAGAACCTACGATGAATCCATCTGCAAAAGGGCTCAATTGATCAATATTCTCAGTACTGACCCCGCTTCCAAGCCAAACCGGTTGCTTCTGGGAGATTTTTTTAACCGCTTTTAGCCTCTCTAGATCAACGGGTTTTCCCGTTCCCGCTCCCGAAACAATCAATCCGTCAGCTCCCGAACGGTGCAATGTCTCTTCCACTTCCGCTTCCAAAGTTCTCTCCGACAATGCCGACGAATACTTGACTGATATATCTGCAAAAATTTTGACGTGTTCCGCTCCAATCCGTTTTCTAAACCGAAGCACTTCATGGGCTCTTCCCTCGATAATTCCCTGATCCGTCAATCTCGCTCCCGTTAAAATATTCACACGAATAAAATCAGCCTCGGCAGCTTTTGCAATAGCCAGAGCGGCCACCGCATCATTTCTCAATACATTTATCCCCAACGGAATCGAGACCTTTTTTTTCACCATCCGAGCCAAAACCGACAAGTGCGCAACCGTCTCGGGAGGGACTCCCTCCGGGAAAAAAGGTAAATCCCCGTAATTCTCAATGAGTAGTGCATTCACTCCCCCCCGTTTAAGACTCTCGGCATCTCTTAGGACAAAAGACTGAATGGATTTCCAGTTTCCCTGATAAGAGGGGCTTCCGGGGAGAGCTGGGGAATGCAGCATTCCGATGACCGGTTTTGGGCTTCCAAACATCAAAGCTCCAACTCAAACTGAAGAGGATCTGTTTCGTACCACTTTTTCTGTTGGCTTCTGGAAACTTGAAAGGCCAGCGACTTCACTGAGAAAAGATCCAACTCAAAACCCGAAACTTTTTTCCCTCGAATCGTCGGAACAAACTCAGACCAAGGAGCTTCCAAAGTCACAGCATCTTGATGGAGTTCGAAATCCCACTGAAAAGTCAGCGTTCCTTCGGGCTGTTCTGATTGGCGATCTTTCACCAGAAGAGAAGCCCACACCCCTTCGGTGCCTTTGACTTTGAATCGCACTTTTTGAGATTTGTGGACGGGCTTGGTGATTGCCGATTCGATTAACGAAAACCCCACACGCCCCCAACTGCCGGGCAAAGAAGCTAGAAATCCCTGCATCATCACATGATCCGGAGTCTTTTTTATCGAGGACTCGGTTTTTCCAACTCCAGGACGTTCTGTTTTGTCATTTTTCAAAACCCAAAATGCCTTTTGCGGGACAATAAGAGGGATTTCTGTCTCTCCTTGAACCAAATAAACAGTATTTTCCGGCAACGCCTTTGCTTCCGTCTGGTTGGCAAAGAGAAATGCCACAAGAACCAACAGAACAATCGCCGTTGTTGATTCAAAAAAGTACGAAATCATTTCAGCTCCCTCTCCACTGCTTCGATCACCGGCTTGGATTTGGGTTCAACACTCGAGCGAAAGCGAGCCACCACGACCCCTTTTTTATCCACTAAAAACTTTTCAAAATTCCAAGAAACGTCCCCTCTCAATCCGGCCTCTACTTCTTCAGTGAGGTATTTAAAAACGGGTTGCTTGGATTCGCCAGTGACGGGCCCTTTTGAAAACATCGGAAAAGCCACTCCAAAATTTTTCTGGCAAAAAGTTGCAATTTCCTGGTTTGACCCCGGCTCTTGCGCCCCAAAATCATTGCTCGGAAACCCCAGTACCAGGAATCCTTTACCCTTGTACGTATCATACAGCGATTGCAGTTCTTGATATTGAGGCGTGTAGCCGCATCTAGAGGCTGTATTTACTATTAAAAGAACTTTGCCTTTGTAGGTTTTGAAATCGACTTTTTTACCCTGCAAAGTCTCAACGTTAAAATCGTATATCGTTTTGCCAAAAGCAGTAGATTGAATCACAAAGACCCCTAAGAAAAGAATGATTAAGTTTTTCATATGGGAAAACCTATCAAATGATTAGGGTCTGGAAAAATCTTTTTTCTGGTAGAAAGGCTTGGCGTCTTTCATGAAATCCACCCAAAGCGGCAGGGCCGCTGCAGCTCCGGTAAGGCCTACTTTTTCCGTGTCGTCATAGCCGACCCAAACCAGAGCCAAGATTTCCGATGAAAACCCCACAAACCAAGCATCTTTGAAATCATTGGTCGTGCCAGTTTTTCCTGCAAAACCTTCCAAATCCAACCCGTTGCCTTGTGCCCCTCTAGCTGTTCCTTGGGAGAAAACGCCTTTCAATAATTCAATCGTCTTGTACGTCGCTTCCGGATTCAATCGGGGCTCTTTGGCCGACAGTTGATTAAAGACGAGGTTTCCATTCTCATCAAAAACCTGGCTGACAGATCTCAAGTGGCACCCTTGGCCAACATTTGCCAAAGTCGTGTAACTCTCTGCCAGTTCAAAAGGGCTGACCTCGGCACTTCCCAAGCTAATCGACGGAAACCGAGGCACTTCAGAGCGGATCCCTGATTTTTTTATATTTTCCTGAATCGGAGCAATCCCCACGCTCTGAGCAAGCCTCGCAGTCGGAATATTGATGGATTTTTGAAGCGCTTCCGCTGCAGTGACTTCGGTGGGAGAATCTTCTTCATAGTTGCCGGGTTTCCACGTTTGTTTGTCGTAAACCCACTCAAAGGGGCTGCCATCCAATTTGGTTTCTCCGGAAAAAGGGGCTTCAAAAGTGGCTTTCTCAAATGCAGTGAGAAACACAAACGGCTTGAATAAAGACCCTGGCTGCCTTTTCCCCGTTAGAACACGGTTAAACTGGGTTGCGCGGTAACCACTGCCCCCTTGAAGAGCAAGAACATTGCAGTTTACGACATCGATTGCGACCAGAGCACTCTGAAGCCTCGTCCCTTTCTCGTCCCTTTTTTTGATGGAAGCGTACCCTTTGGTGAGCCGATCCAGATTGGTTTTCAACCCTTTCGAAGCAGCAGACTGAAGAAATGGGTTTAAAGTGGTGTAAACCGTAATGGATTCTTGTCCCAGCCTTGTTTTCACACTTTCGGGCAAATCGGCAAAGACCAGATCCATAAAATAGCCGATGTCTTCCAAATTTCTTTCGGGGGGAACCACGCCGAGAGGCTCTTTCAAGCTTTCTTGGTATTCATCGTTTTCAATGAACTCAGCCTCCAGCATTTTTTTCAAAACCAAATTGCGCCGCTTTAAAACTTTTTCCGGGGCCCGGTGAGGATCATGCGCATTGGGCAACTGAATAATTGCGGCCAAAGTCGCACTCTGAGTGAGCGACAAATCAGAAGCGGACTGGTTGAAATAAAACCGGGCCCCTTCTTGGACCCCATGAATTTCGTGCGTACTCCATTGGCCCAAATAAACTTCGTTTAAATAAGCTTCCAGAATAGCTTCTTTGGAGTATTTCATCTCCGCCACTACGGCATAAAGGGCTTCTTGAATTTTTCGAATGAGGGATTTCTCTCTTGAGAAAAAGAGGTTCTTCATGAGTTGCTGGGTGATAGTGCTCCCCCCCTGCACGAACTTTCCAGCACGAATATCTTGCAATAAAGCCCGAATAATTGAGCGAAAGCTGACCCCGGAGTGTTCCAGGAAGTGAACATCTTCGATCGCCATGGCCGCATGCCTCATGGAAGTGGGAATATCGGATAAAGCAATCGGGCTCTGAGTTCGAACTCTCCCTGCATAAAACGAGCTGATACTGCGGGGAGGAACCTCCAATTCCCCCAAGGGCTCCCCGGAATCGATTCGATACAGATTCCCTATTTCAAAACTCCCAGAATCCCTCTCTGAGAAGCTAACTCTGACTTTGAAGGGTTCTAGCTTTCTGCCGATCCCATCAAAAACTGGGCGATGGATTAAAAGACTCTTGCCGTCCTTGGTACTGTCCTCCCAAGCAAATTCCCCCTCTGGCAAGCTCTCCAAGCTTCGGCTCTTTCGAAACCCCATATCCGCCAACAAAGTCTCCAACTGTGAAACTGTGAAAGCATCTCCCCGCTTCAACGCTGGAAAAACCCCGTAGAAAACTGTCGGGCGATTGCTTCGAAGCTGATCAATCCGCTCTGAGACTTGCTGGAGGACGAACCAAAAATATAAAAAGACCAAAAGGAAAACGCTGAGAAAGCTGCTGAGGAGAATCAAGGCTTTGGACTTGGTTTTTGACGACATTCTTTTGACCATTGAAAACATCTTAGCTCAAGCGTAAGGTCTTTCCTATGCGCTTGAGTGAATTTCAGGTTAAATACCTCTGCCAAAAAGTTCTTTTGGACCTAAAAAATAAAAAGTTGGTGCACCTCAAGAAGCCGGAAGGGGAGATTCTGGCTAAAATGCAGGAAATTTTCATTAAGGATCTAAAAGTGGAAGACGCTATCAATCGGGAAGCTGAGAAAATCCTTTCTCAATATGAAGCTCAGATGGGTGACAAAATTGATCGGCAGAAGATGTTCCAAATGATCAAAAAACAGCTCATTAAAGACAAAGGCGCCATCATTTAAGGACGTGCAGATGATTTCTGAAGAAAAAATGACTCACATCGTCCATCTCATTCTGGATGGAATATGGAAAGCCGATTTAGTGGATTATCCAAATGAACAAGAGGCTTTACAAGAAGCCAAAAAGGTCTGCTTTGGATACATTCGGCAAATTAACGCGGCGGGTGAAGCCGTTCGAAACAAAATTCTATCCCAAAAGAATCCCCCAATCGAAGGAACTCCTCAGTGGGAAAACCTCTACCAAAAGTATTTGGAAGAGGAAGTCCACAAAAAAGGTGGTTAACCTTTTTTTGTCAAAAAATCCTTTGCTAGTGAAATCGAGTAGCGTACTTTTACCGCTATGAAAACATTACTCTTTTCTCTGTACGGTTTAATTTTTATTGCAAGTAACTTTGCCTATCCAGCTTCTATGAATTTTTCGGGTTCATTCCGATCAGAAGCTTCCAGTTACACCAACTTGGGACAAACCGCTGGGAAGGAATCAAAACAGTTTATTGCAGGTCGAGCCCTTTTGGATCCCAATCTGCTCATCGATGATCACTTCAGCATCCGTTCTCAGTGGAGCTTGCTGACTTCTCCTTTATTCACTCCCCGAGCTTCTCAACCGCTCGGCAATGGACAAGGGGGCTTTGTATTTGGGGATGTTCAAACAGCTGCACTCAATCTCAATCGAGCTTGGCTTGAATGGACCTCTGACTTTGGAGTGGTTCGTATCGGCCGGGTACCGATCTCTTGGGGGTACGGACTAACTTGGGATGCGGGTAATAGAGTTTGGGATGATTACCAAACAACAGACGACCGTTTGGAGTACCGTCTTCATTTGGGAAATGTCATTGGTGCTGTGGCTTATACAAAAGCTCGCAAGCTATCCGTGCTTGAAAATGCAGATGATCAAGAATTTTATACGGTCTTTTTACAATACGATAACCCTGAGTTGGACATGGAAGGTGGGATCTATTTTGAAAAACAAGCTCGATCCAGCGATATCAACGGAGTCACGGGCCCCAGCACTTTAGCTGCAGATTCCAGCAATCCTTTTGGTCAGGACCCCAATACACCACCAGCGCAACAAACTCCGCTGAGAAACTCAACCCCCTATCCCAAGAACAACAACGCTGTGGATGTCTACTTAAAGAAAACCACAGGCAGATTTACTTTTGGTGGGGAAGTCACTTGGCTTACAGGCAAAGCCTATGATTTAGGAGGCGATGGAGTCGATGACGATCTCAATGCCTTCGGAGCCATGGGAAATATTACTTTTGCCTACCATAAGCTCAAAATTTTTACGGAAGTGGTTTATGCAACGGGAGACAAAGAAACAAAAGACAATTCGTCCACGGCGTTTTCTTTACTCCACTTGAATCGTGCCCGCCCAGGTTTGATTTTAGGAAGAGAACTCCTTGGGCTCTACCATGGAAACAACGTGGGCCAAGGCAATCTCATGGTCTATGGCCAAACCGATGCTTTCTCTGGTTTACTCTTTGCGCGACCAGGCGTTCGAATTGATTGGTCTCCTTCTTGGGCCTCAGGCGTAGAAGTGATTATTGCCAAAAAAGCAGCTACAAAAGAGGGAGAGAATGCTGATTTGGGTTGGGAAATCGATCTCGGCACTGATTACAACGTCTATAAAAACTTCGACATGGGATTGAACCTTGGGTTGGCTTTCCCAGGGAAAGGAATCCCCCTGCCCACGGGAGGGGAACAGAAGAATATTTTTGCTGTTAGAACCACTGCAGCTCTCAAGTTTTAATGGGCCTTTTCTTAAATCTTTTGTTGGGATTCATGGCTTTTGCCTCTGAATCCACACCTCGTGAGGCAAAGGCTCTTTTTCAGAACTATGAGTTCAAAAGGTCGTTGGCTGCGTGGATGGAACTCCACCAGAAGTCTCCTGGGAATTGGGATTACGTAAAAAATGTGGCTGACTTACAACTTCTTCTGGAAGGCCGGGCCAACGCATTGGAAACTCTCAGAGGTTTTCTTGGGCAACAGAATAAAGTTTTATCTCCCCTCCAAAAGCAGGAAGTCCTGAAAAAAATAATCGAGCTCTCAGAGCTCTTTTTGAAGGAAGAAGCGCAAACCCATTACTTACAAGCTCTTTCCAAAGCAAAACTCAATGAATGGAATGCAAGCCTTTCCCCCGTTACCCAAGCTGCCGCTTTAGAACCGGATAATTTGAAATTATTAACTCTGAAGCACGAAATTGAAAAAAAGACAGGATTACACGATCAAGCTTATGAAACATTGAAAAATATCCGCATGATCGATCCCCTCTCCATTAAACCAATGGAACGCTTGGCCGAGGCCCATATTTTTCACGGCAAATACCTGGAAGCAAAGTCCCTCTTGGAACAAAGCGATCGGGCTTCCCTTTCAAACCGGGGTAAATTGGCTTTGGCGGTTTCTCTTTTGGAATCTGGCGATAGAGAAGAAGCTCAAGAACTGATTGAGCCCATGGTTCAAAACAAGAAAATGGAACTTTCGCAACATCCAGTTACTCTCTGGATGGCTTACAGATTGGCTCTTGAAGACGATCCCAAGTCCAAAGAAACTCAAATGGCACTCAAGACATTTTTAACATCCTCTTCAGAAACCCCTCGAGTTCTCATCGACGGTTGGGATCCCTATCGCATTGGCTACTACCGATCCATTCTTGCCAAATAATTTCTGATTTGTTCCAGAGTTTCCTGAATGGGAGATTCCTTGTCGGTTTCAGTTTTTTTGAGGGCTTGATTCAGTTTTGGATCCCGGTTCACTGCCATGGCAATCAAAGCATTCCTCCTCAAACCGTTGCGTTTGGCTCGAGTCAGGGCAGTTCCACTAAAATATTTTTGATAATGAGCTTCATCCATGGTGGCCACTTCATAAAGTGAAGGAAACTGAAGTTTTGGCACTTGGGAGGGCAGCTTGTTATTTCTGGCCTCCTTGTTGAAAGGACAAACCAACTGACAGATATCGCATCCAAACCAATATTTTGCGACTCCCGGCCAGAACTGCTCAGGAATGGGGCCCCGTTGCTCGATGGTCCAATAGGAGAGGCACTTACGTGAGTCTATTTGATAATCCTTTTGTAAAGCACCGGTGGGGCATTCAATTTGACACAAATGGCAGGAACCGCAACCCAAGTCGCTCTTTCTTTCAATTGTCTCAAAGGGGGCCGTTGTTAAAATCTCGCCCAAAAGAAGAAAGCTGCCTCGTGCCTCATGAATAAAACAAGTATTTTTCCCAATGAATCCGAATCCTGTTTTATTTGCGAAAGCTCGTTCCAAAATGGGGACCGTATCCACACAGACGCGCCATTGGTACTTGTCATCCCCTGTTTCCTTTTTCCATTCTCCTAAAGCTCTGAGAGCGGATTTTTTCATCCACGAATGGTAATCGGGGATCCTGGCATAAGCTGCGACTCGAGCTTCCTCGGAGTCATCTGCAGGGTAAGAATCTTCAGGGGCATAAGGAAGGGCAAAAACGATCACGGAACGGACCCCGGCCAAGGCCGAAGAAGCTGATTTTCGACATTCTTGATTTTTTTCCAAATAAAGAAGGTCCCCGTGAAAACCCGAGGACAACCAAGTTTGGTACTTTTGAAAATCTTCCAAGGTATCTGGAGAGACAGCGCCCAAACAAATGAGCCCCTGCCTCTCCAAATGTTTCGAAAAGCTGCTGAGTTTCTTAGTATCGATCTCCGTGATCTCCACGATCGCCTCGTCCACCACCTCGTCCTCCTCTACCGCCACCGCCACCGAAGCCTCCACGTCCACCGCCGCCGCCACCACCTCTCCCTCCACGTCCACCGCCACCAAATCCACCACCACCACCACCTCCACCGCCAAAACCTCCGCCACCTCTGCGTGGCTCTGGGGGTCTCGCTTCACTGACAGTTAATGGACGTCCTTCCCAAGTTTGCTGGTGAAACATTTCAATGGCTTTTTGTGCTTCGTCTTCCGTGGACATTTCAACAAAACCAAACCCTTTTGAGCGCCCTGTGGCTCGGTCGGTAATCAAACGAGCCGACTCCACGTGGCCAGCTGCTTTAAAATAATCTTCCAAGCTTTCGTCAGTAACTGAATAAGACAAGTTTCCTACGTATAATTTCTTTCCCATGATTTCCTTAAAGGACCTCCAAAATCGCCCTCTTAACTCTGAACCCTTTAGGCCCCTTGCCTAAACTTTCCCGATAATTACTGAGGGCTTCCGTCTTCTTTTTCGCCACTTTGCAGCACAAACTTTAACCTCTTTTTTTAACCGGTTTTCCTTTGAGTTTACAAGTACTTGCTTTCTGCAACTAATCTAGCTAATTTCCCCCAATCCATAGTTTTGCAGGAAAGGGGCTATTCATGCCACAGACTCAAAAACCAAAATCTATTTCCGATTTCATGGTGAACCATTACCGACATTTTAATGCGGCTGCTTTAGTGGATGCTGCAAAAGGCTATGAAGCTCATCTTAAGTCGGGTGGACAGATGTTGGTTACTTTGGCTGGGGCCATGTCCACTGCGGAACTTGGAATTTCTTTGGCTGAGATGATTCGTCAAGACAAAGTCCATGCGATTTCTTGCACGGGCGCCAATCTCGAAGAAGATGTGTTCAATCTCGTGGCTCATGAACACTACGTTCGGATTCCGCATTACCGTGATCTCACACCAGAAGATGAAAGAAAGCTCTTGGACAAACATTTAAACCGCGTCACAGATACTTGCATTCCAGAAGAAGAAGCCATTCGACGCATTGAAAAAGTGGTTCTGGCTGAGTGGTCCCAAGCCTCTGAAAAAAATGAACGCTATTTTCCTCACGAGTTTTTGTACCGGATTTTGAAATCTGGAAAACTAAAAGAAAGTTATCAAATTCCTCCGGAACACAGCTGGCTGCTTGCAGCTGCGGAAAAAAATCTTCCAATTTTTGTGCCGGGTTGGGAAGACTCGACTTTGGGCAATATTTTTGCGGCCCGATCGATTGAGAAAAAAGTAAATCCGCTCACGATGAAATCGGGGATCGAGTACATGATGAGCCTTTCCTCTTGGTATCTAAAGGAACACTCAAAAGGTTCCGGGATTGGATTTTTCCAAATTGGCGGGGGGATTGCTGGAGACTTCCCCATTTGCGTGGTTCCCATGTTGAATCAAGACTTGTTGAAGAACGTTCCCTTCTGGGGCTACTTCTGCCAAATCAGCGATTCAACAACCAGCTATGGTTCTTACTCGGGAGCTGTTCCCAATGAAAAAATCACTTGGGGCAAGTTGGATGCGGGCACACCCAAGTTCATTATTGAATCGGATGCTTCCATTGTGGCTCCGCTGTTGTTTTCTTACGTGCTGGGCTGGTAGTTCTGTACAATCTGGCAGACAGCCTCCACCCAAGAGCCCTCTGAGTTCAAGGATGGAACAAGGTACAAATCTTTTCCGCCGTTTTCCACAAACTCTTCTCGTCCACGCATTTGCACTTCTTCGAGGGTTTCCAAGCAATCAGCGACGAAACTGGGGCTTACCACAAGCAACTTTTTGAATCCGCGTTTTGGTAGCTCTCTATAGAATTCATCAGAAAATGGCTGTATCCAAGGAGCCCCTTTTAGCCGGGATTGAAACCCTACTTCCCATTGATTGTCTTTGAGTCCCAATTTATCAGCCAAAGCTCGGGCAGTAGCATAGCTCTGAGCCCTATAACAGTTGCGATTGGCTTCCACTATTTTGGAGCAGCAATCCTTGGTCTTAAGGCAATGTTGGCCAGTCAAATCTGTTTTCTTGACTTGTCTTTCTGGCAAACCATGAAAACTGAAAAGCACAAAGTCCCATGGCTTATTCTCCATGTTCTTCCGGGTTACTTCTGCTACAGCATTCAAGTAACACTCCATTTCATAAAAATGGGGAATATATTCCACTTTTGCTTCGGAGAAGAGCTCCTCAAAAAGTGCTTTTGTCTTGGCAATTGAAGACTCAGTTGCGGCTAATGAATATTGGGGATAAAGGGGAAGTACCCTGACCTCTTTGATTCCCTTCGCTTTAAAATTCAAAATGGCTTTTTCAATCCCGGGCTTTCCATAGCGCATCGAAAACTCTACTTCATAGTTTTCGCGTAATCGCTCTCTGACTTTCTTCCCCAAAGCTTGGGTATGAACCAACAAAGGGGATCCCTCATTCGTCCACACTTTTTTATAAAGCTTCCCCGAATCATGGGAACGCTTGGGAACAATCAAGACATTTACCAAAAACCACCTCAGGGGCTTTGGAATATCAATTACGAAAGGATCCATGAGGAACTCCCGTAAATACCGCCCCACATCACGCGGTTCATAGCTCTCAGGTGTTCCTAAATTAATGAGTAAAAGTCCCTTTTTTTTCGCCACTGTCCTGTTTTCCTTTGATCCCGTTTTACCCCAGACGACAAAGAAAGAGAAGTTCGCTAGAGTATTTCCCATGAGTCCGGCAGTAACCACCGGGGGAATCAAGCCCCCCAATTTTCTTCAAATTCTTGACGAAGTCATTTTGGTCCACGGAGTGCGGGAATTTAGAAGGCTCACGCAGAAAGAAATGGAACTAGGGGTGTCCGATCCTGCCATTATTCCGGAGCTCCCCGAGTTTTGGGATCGCACTAAACATGATATTGACCACACTTTACGAGCCCTGACCGGCAGTCTTAGCGAGGGAACCCAGCGCTCACTTTCATCCAACTTAAAGCACCTTCGCGACAGCCTGCTCAAAGGAGTTGGTTTTGTTTTTTCTTGGTCCATCACTCAAAGGGATATTCGTTTTTCCGCTGGAAAAGCCATGATGAACGAAGTTTACCTGCACCGGCCGATGGTCGTGGGGGTCAATATCTTGTTGGGGTGGTTCATGGAAATGCTGACTTTGGCTGGCGCCCACCCTTCCCTCTCTGCCAGCGACTCAACCAAGATTCTTTTATTTAAAACCTTTATTCTTCAGTTTTCTGAGGGCTTCAAGCAGGGTGTCTACAGAAAGGAGCTTTTGATCAAATTCATTCAATCGATCAAACTCTCAAAAAGAAGAAGGGATGTGCATTTGAGAGTGGATTCACGTTTTCTTCATTGGCTGGAGACTGAGATTCAAAGAAATCAAGAATTTTGAGGGGTGTTTTTACAGATGTTTTTAAACAACCCTCCCCCATTTCCTCGAACAAAGTGCCGGGTCTGATACCCCATCAGACGAAAAGGGGTATGGGTTGAAAAATCCTTCACAAGCTCAAAACAAGGTCTCAACTCATCTGAAAGAAGCTGGCGAATTCGGGGAGTTTGCCTTCGGCTATCGGGCAAATCAGTTATGTAAAGATAGTCGAATTGATTGGCTTCATTGATCCAATAAGCCACATTGACCACCTCTTTATTTTTCCTAAAAGTGAAATACTGATCATGCGTCACAGCCAATTTAGCCGATGGATCGATCTCTGCCAGAACCTGTTTTCGTATTTCATCCGATCTTTCCTCGCCCGGAACCTCCAAAGCATTTAAGACACATTTGAATTCCCAGAACCACAAGGGGCTCACAAAAAGAAAACAAGCCGTCAAAACAGTTCGTTGGCCAAAAGGCTTCATTTTTCCAGCCATCTGAAACACTCCAACCAAAAGCAAAACACCGGAAAACCAGAGGTAATAAGGTTGCAAAGTCCAAATCATGGGTGCAAGGACACAGTAAGCTATTGCTGAGTACATGCATGTCCTTTGCAGGGAATTCAGATCCCGTCCAAAGCGAGCAATGAGACCAAGACCCATTCCCATGGTTCCCATGGCAAACAAAATATAACTTTTACCAGCTTTCCAAAACAGGCCCAAGTAACGAACCCACACAGCCATTAAATCAGTCCATCTCCAGGAAGCTGCAAGATCCCTAAGATAGGGAAAAGTTGAAAGCCCAGCCTGCTTTGAAAATCGGAATCCAGAACCCAAATCCCCTGCAAGGACAGGCAACACTATCAAGCCCCAACAAAAAAGAGTTCCCGCCCCAACTGGAAGAAGAAGTCGAAATCGATTCTTTTGCCCTAAGCACCAGAAAAAGAGAACCAGAGCAAAAAGAACTCCACACGCGGGAGAAGTAGCACCCACCAGTGCCAAGAGAACTGGGCTTAGAATAGCTTTGACGCTGTTTTTCTTAGCGGAAGTCAAAACCAGACAAAGAAGAAGTCCCCACACCAATGCCAATTCATCTGGTCTGTCCCGGTCAGTGGAAACGAGGGTCAGAAGGCAGAAAAAAAAGCCAGCCATCCAACGAAGCCCTCGCTTCTCCCTTTCAAAAAACGAGGGAGGCAAAGACGGGACAATCAACTGTAACATCAGGACTGTCCTAACCAGAGTGAGAACGGAATCAAACAAAAGTGACTGTTTCAGCCCTACCCCCCAGATCCAAGTCCACAGCCCAAATACAAAGGGATAAACCGGGGGATAATAAGCGAAGGGCTTTTCATCTCCGAAGGCCATGTGGGGAAGAAAGGCGGCAACAAACTTTCCCTTGGTGGCTAGATTGACACCAGCCTCCTTAAAGAGAAACACATCGGTTCCGGGAACATGAACTTCAAGAAACATTTCCCAGAGCGCAAGCAAAAGCGCTCCGCCGAAAACCCACCACTGAAAAGTGACCTTCGGTCCTTTCATAAGCCTCAATCCACGATTCGGTATTTTCCAAACCTTTCGATCCGTAAAGCCTGCCACTCCTCTGCCACTTTTCCCTTTTCTTGAATGTGGTTTGCCACCGAGAAACCCATGTCAAAACATTGATCTGAGTTATTGTAGTTAAAGTCTCCCAAGCGCCCCACAAAATAAAGGTTCTCAAAGGAGCTTTCCAAGGATCTTAATTTATTGACCCTGGCTTCATAACCAAGCTCATAAACTGGATAAATATTTTTGAATCTCTTGGAGAAACACTTGATCAGTTGATCCTCAGAAAAAAGACCGAGAGGCTTCAGTTGTTTCAAAAGGTGTTTCCCAAGCTCTTCGTCATTCATCGACCACTCTGGGTCCTCACTGGTGCAGGTGAAATCAGCCATCAAAGCTGTGTGCCCTTCAGGAGCGACAAACGGAGAAAACTTGGTCATTTCACTGAGCCGTCCAAAACGGAACTTCGCCTCTGGATAGAAAACCCACATGGCTGGAAGAACCGATTTGGCTTTCAGCAGGAAATAATAAACGATCGTATGCCGAAACTTCACAAACCTGGCAGCTTGGCGGGTCTCTGCAGGAAGCTCCGGCATCAGATCCGATATGCTTTGCATGGGAATGGAATAGACCAACTGATCACAGGACAGGAACTCTGTCTTACTGTCCCCTGTAGACATCCATACTCCAGTCACGTGGCCGTTCCCTGTTTCTATCTTGGTGACTTTCACTCCAAGATGAAAATGAACGCCGTTAGCTCGTGCTTTTTCCATCAGTTTCAAAGGAATCTGGCCAAAACCCTTTTTGGGATAGTGGAATTCCGGTGCTGAGACTGTGCGATCGACCTTTTTGGAAAAAAGAACCTGCTTCAGCACTGCAACCAAACCAGGAGAAGAAATCCTGACTTCTGCCAAGCGACGATCCAGTTTTTCAGGGTTGCCAAACATTTTCATCGCCATTGGTTGAAAGATCTGGCGGTACAGAGCTCCCCCAAATTTGTTGGTTACAAAATCCTGGTAGGTTTGATCCGGTTGCTTGGAAAAACCATTCTTCAAAGCTTGCCATCCAAAGCTCATCAAGATTGTGAAACTTTTGAAAGGTGAAAAACGGGTGACCATTTCAAAAAGGCTCAAGGGAAAGGAAAAGTATTTTCCACCCATATAGAGTTTCTGGGTTTTATCCCGCAAAAGAAACTCGTCACCCATCAGATCGGACATTGCTTCGGTCACACCCGGGACATTCGAGTAAAATTTATGGGGTCCCAAATCGAGCGTGAACCCACCTTCAGTGAAACTGCGACACAGACCTCCGACTTCAGTTTCTTTTTCCAATACATGAACTTCATTTTCCGGGAATTGGCTTAAGCGGAAAGCAGCAGACAATCCCGTGACACCCGCTCCAAGAACAATGACTCGCTTTTTCATACCGACCTCACTTTTTTCGCAATGACCCGGGTTTGAGCGGCAAAATAGGGGATCAGGGTTTTATCCAATCCCAAAGCTTTGACTACTTTTCCCATCCATTTGGCTGGGCCTGGCAAGTAGGCTTCCAGACGGTAAACCAAGTAGCCGAACTCAAGCCATTGAAAGTGAGGCCCGCTGGAAACCACTTCAAAACCGGTGTCTCAAGCATTTTTTTTATCGTTTTGGGAACAAAATAATAGAGGTGAACGCTGAGGATGAACCAATAATTGCGACCAGCCAATCGAGCCATCCAGTTGGAGATGTTCGGGTAATTCACCACAATATACCCCCCATCTTTCAAATAACGATTGCACCGATTAAGAACATCCTTTGGGTCAAAGGTGTGTTCCAAAACGTCCCAAAGAGTTACCACATCCATTTTTTCAGGAAAAACCGGGCAGGTCTCCACAGTCCCGCAGGTTATTCCCACGCCATAATTTTTATTGCCGAAATCGCTCAAAAACTTTGATGGCTCAATCCCATAAGTTTTCCAGCCATTGTCTTTCGCTACTTTTAGAAAAAAACCGGCCGCGGCCCCCACATCAAGAACAACGCCTTTTTTTACGTATTTTTCCACAGCTTTGAGGCACTGGCCGAAGCTTAAAATACGCCCCTTGGCCTGAGAAACATAAGTGGGATCTTCCGTTTCCGTATACCCTTTCAAAATCATTTCACGGTTCAAGCGGGGCGACGTGTAGACCAACCCGCATTCGTTACATTCAACCAGCGTTTCCTTGGAAACAAAATTTCCCGAGGCACAGTAGGATTTTAAAAGCTTCTCAGTATCTTGATCCGTTGTGCCTTGGTATTTAACAGAGGCATTTCGAGAACCGCACAAATTACAGGGAACTTCTTCCCACATTTCGCTGGTTTCCTCGTGAGTTGGGACAACAGGCATTGCTAGAGCTTGACTTGACATGATTCCTCCATGAATCGTTTTTGAATTTTAAGCCGCGTCTTTAACTTCCAACAGGAGCTCACCTTGGGTAGAGGAGGAGCTTCTGCGACGAGCCAAGACTTGAAGTTCGGAAAATTTAACGTTGATCGTATTGAGCACCAGTCCCGTTGAAAAAATAGCGATCGACAAGAACGAGAGAACCAATGGCCAAAACGAGCTGGTCGTTTGAGTCAGGTTCAAGGGCAGAGCCAAGCCGAAGAATAATGCAACCGACAAGAGCGTAAAAAACAAGAGCGGCCGGGTATCCCTTACCAACCAGACAATCGTCAGGACCACTTTATAACCATCTGAAAAAGTCTTCAGCTTGCTGAAACTGTTTTCCGGCCTCGACCCGTAAGGCAAAGGAATTTCTCGTACTGAAAAACCATTGATCAATGAGTAAACGGTCAATTCAGTTTCCACTTCAAAACCATCCCTCAAAAGAGGGATGTTCTTTACAAAGTTTCGGGACATCACCCGGTAGCCGGAGCAAATATCTGTAAAGGAACTTCTAAAAAGAGTGTTGATGAGGTTCATGATCAGGGCATTTCCAAAGCGATGGAATTTTCGGTAAGCTGATTTTGCTTCAGCTACTCGACTTCCCACTGTCATATCGATCCCTTCATTCAGAACGGGATTAATCAATTCCCACACACGACTGGAATCATAGGTGTCATCGGAATCAACCATAACGTAGATGTCAGCCTCAACAGCTTCGAACATCTTGCGAACCACATTTCCCTTCCCTCGTTGGGGAACGTGGATCACGAAAGCTTTTTCTTGCCTTGCTATCTCCACACTTCGATCGGTCGAACCATTGTCGAAAACATAAATGTCCGCTTGTGGGATTTCTCTCCTGAAATCCCGAATGACTTTTGCCAGAGTAGGCTCCTCGTTCAAGCACGGGAGCAAGAGAGCTATTTTTGCAGACTTGGTATTGGTTGTGGTTATCATAGGAACCTCACCCTGCTTATCGGATTGTGAAGAAATTTTCATAATGGGATGGTGCGTTACTGGAATTTATGTTATTTCAGGCTCTCATATGAAGAAAAAGAACAAGTTTTGGCTCATGAAATCAGAACCGGAAGTCTTTTCCTTTGAAGACCTTCTCAAGGCCCCTAAAAAGACAACTCACTGGGAGGGAGTCAGGAATTATCAAGCTCGAAATCTAATGCGCGATGAGTTTAAAAACGGTGACTTGGTTTTGTTCTATCACAGCAACGCTGAACCCACGGGAATTTTTGGAGTTTGTGAAGTGCTCAAAGAAGCTTACGCTGATTCCTCGGCTTGGGAGCCAAGCAGCAAATATTATGACCCTGACAGCAAAAAAAAGGGGATCAACCCTTGGGTCATGGTGGATATCAAAGCAGTTTCCAAATTTACACTTCCGGTCCTTCGAGACGATTTGAAAAATCAGGCGCCCCTTCAAGAAATGTTGGTATTAAAAAAGGGAAGCCGGCTCTCGGTGCAACCTGTGACTGAATCAGAGTTCAACCATATTCTTAAACTGGGGAAACCCGTTGCAGTGAAATAACCCATGAGTAAAGCATTTACCAAAGAAGGAAATGGCGAAGATCTGGATTTGGATCTGGGGGCAAAAGATGAGGATTCGGCCAATGACCCTCTTGCCGGCAGGAAGAACTACATCACTCCTCAAGGGGCTGAAAAGCTGCGTTCCGAATTAAAAATACTTCTGAATGATGAACGTCCTGAGTTGGTTAAAGTCATTCAATGGGCTGCTTCCAACGGCGACCGATCAGAGAATGCTGATTACATCTATGGAAAACGCCGACTGAGAGAGATCGATCGCAGAATCCGCTTTCTGACCAGAAGGCTGGAGATCGCCGAAATCATCGATCCTCTCACTCAAAATTCCGACAAAATTTTATTTGGGGCTACTGTCATCATTTCTGATGAGTCGGGCAACACAAAACGCTACTCGATTGTAGGCGTCGACGAAACCAATATCAAAGACGGCTTAATCAGTTGGGTTTCTCCCGTGGGAAAAGCTCTCCTTCAGGCAAAGCAAGGCGATACAGTCACCATCCGCTCTCCAAAAGGGGAAGAGGATTGGGAAATTCTAAAAGTCGAATACAAATCTATTCCTTCTTGAGAGCCAGACTTTTTTGAAGGGCTTCCAGTTTCTTTGCGAAAGCCGCTTTTTCGGCGGTCGTCAGTTGGGTGAATTGATTTTGGCATTTGTTTTCGTTGAAATGGCTTACACAGTAATGCACCAGCTTTTGATCCAACATCTCACGCGATGTTCTGGTAAAGAGAAATACATTGAGGGTGAGAAAGAAAATGGCTGAGACGGCGAAGCTCGCCAGGTTCGCCCACTCTTTTCTGATTTGTCGAATTACGACCCAATGGTGAATCAGCACCAGTGAAACACCCACTCCAAAAATCATGGCCACTTTTTCGCCCAATAAAGACAGGAGATTATTGGAGAGACCCGCAGCAATATCTACTTTCCCCGCAAGGCCCAAAGCAAACAAAACCAAAGGAAAAGCCAAGAGACCAATCAGTCCTAAAGTGGTGAGTTCCAAGTCACCCCAATGAAAATATTGGCTTTCAGCTATTTCGGGTTGCCTGAGTCTGACGAGAAGGTCATTCAATTCACGACACGCCTTCCGTCGCACCCGAACTCCCCAAAACCCATTGGGCTCGATCTTAAGTTCTTTCGGCAAGTGAAAAAGCGTAAACCAACGCATTTTAGAACTTACTTCAATCCAAGACTTGAGAACTACTCTTCCCTCTTCATGTCGGACTTCGAGAAAAGTGACAAAAGAATCTGGAGCCATCCCTTTCTGGTAAAGGCGCTTTTTTGATTTGTAGGCCACCATATGGAACCCTGTCTCCCGGGCCCATGACTCAATGGCAAACCACGCTTCCCCTCTTATCCGACAATCCCGGGTCCAATGGTCGTAACTATCAAACTCTTCTACATCGAGCACACGTCGAACCGCGCTTTTGCCAGCTTTTGTTGTCTGTTTTTTCCAAAACTGTGAATCCACGAAGGTACAGTGGGAGCAAGTCCGGTGCCATTTTTGACAAATAATCAAGCGTTGGATTCCAGCAGAATACGAGTGAATTGATTTTTGTTTGGACGATCGAGGGACAAAAACCGGCTCCTAACGGCTGGACGAATTGTCCAAGCTATGGAAAACTCCTTCTCTATGAAATCTAAAATAATAAAAGACCCCGTTACTGGAATTTATCCTCCCATTGAACCTTACCGCACTCACAAGTTGAAAGTTTCTGCGATACACGAAGTCTATGTGGAAGAATCTGGTAATCCACAAGGAAAGCCCGTTATTTTCTGTCACGGCGGCCCCGGAGGCGCAACCGAAGCCAAACACCGACAGCTTTTTAATCCGGATCTCTACAGAATCGTCCTTTTTGATCAAAGAGGGTGTGGAAAAAGCTCTCCCTATGCCTGCTTGGAGGAAAATACCACTTGGGATCTGGTTTCGGACATGGAACGGATCCGACAGGAGCTGAAAATAGACAAATGGCAGGTTTTTGGGGGTTCTTGGGGGAGCACTCTGGCTCTTTCCTACGCTGAAACCCACCCTGAAAGAACAACCGAACTCGTGCTGCGGGGTATTTTTCTTCTCAGAAAAAAAGAAATCGATTGGTTTTACCAAGATGGAGCCAGTTGGATTTTCCCCGATGCTTGGAAAAGTTATTTTGATTTCATTCCAGAAGCGGAACGAAACGATCTGGTGGGTGCCTACCATCGACGAATCATGAGTCCTCACAAAGAGACGGCCCTCAGTGCATGCAAGGAATGGAGTTTATGGGAAGGGAGAACGAGCAAACTCTTTCCCGATCCGGAATTTATCGATAGCTACGGAACGGATGAGTTTGCCCTCGCTTTTGCCAGAATTGAATCCCACTACTTTGTTAACGGTGGCTTTTTAAAAGAAGACGGGTGGCTTCTTAAGAATGCAAGCCGCTTGAAAAATATTCCAGGCCACATCATTCAAGGGCGGTATGACGTTGTTTGCCCCATGAAAAGTGCTTGGGATCTTCATCAGGCTTGGCCCACCTCCAAGTTGGTTATTATCCCGGATTCAGGCCATTCCGCTTTTGAAAGAGGGATCGCTAAGGCCTTGGTTGAGGCCACCGACTTTTACGCCAGCTAAAGGTTTTCTCACGGGTTTCCGATCAAGACAGAAATGTCCAAGGAAGGAACACCATGAAAAAATCTCTGTTTATTTTAATTTCTTTTGTTACCAGCTTTTCAGTATTCGCAGACACAAGGGGGCTCTCAAGCGATCCGAAAGCCCGAAACACTGCACTCTTGGTAAGCTCTTCCCACGGACTTCCTGGACTCGAGTATGACATTTCGAATGTCAGCGAAATGGCTCTGACCACCGGAAGTGGCTTCTCAGTTGAAAAAGTCGTCAATGGAAAAGCAACGGTTGCGACCATTGCCTCTGAACTTACGAAATTGGCTGACTCTTCGGATGCAGCTGCCACACACTTGTTCTATTTTACTGGACACGGAGGTCGCGGCACCATTCTCGCAGAAGATAGAGCGATGAAAATTGATGAAATCAGAAAAGCTTTACTACAAGGGAGAGAATCTTGGGGCCCAATGGCCCGTTTAACTTTTATTGTGGATTCATGCCATTCAGGCTCTCTGATTGACCCCATGAGAAGTTTGAAGCCCATGGGTGTTTTGGAGTCTTCTGAGGTTCTTGGTCAAGAGATGGTCGATGAGATTGTGGATGCTCTTTCGCCCAAACGAGATGAGAGCCCGCTCTACCATTCTTTACTGGCTTTTGTATCGGCACGAGCAGATGAAACTTGTTTGGCGGGGAGTAAAGGCTCCGCATTTACAGTCGCTTTGAAAAACGCTTGGAACAAAGCAGTCGAGCAAAAATGGACTGTGAAACAGCTTATCGATGAAACAGGCAAGGGAACCAAAGGCAGTCACCCTACGGCTCGATTAGTCCCAGCACAAATCGCAGACGAGGTTTTAGTTCCTTAAAGTAATTTCGGGAAGGCTTGGTTGCCGGACTAGGATTCGAACCTAGACTCGCGGAGTCAGAGTCCGCTGTCCTACCATTAGACGATCCGGCACCAGTCGATTTAGGCAATCAAGCCTTCCGCTTTCAAGTGCTCCAGCTCTTTTTTGAGCTCCTCTGGAGTTACTGAGGCCGCCCCAATTTGGCCAACGACGACTCCAGCAGCTGCGTTTGCAACCCGCATACAATCTTCCAACGGTTTGCCCAACACTTTCATCAACGACATGACTGCAATCACGGTATCTCCCGCCCCGGTCACATCAAATACTTTTCGGGCATAAGTTGGGATTCGAATGAGCTTGGGTTTTTCTTTGGAAACGGCCACCATCCCCCAAGGACCACAGGTAATGATAGATTCCTTGCAACCTGTAGCTTTTAAAATTTTCAGTGCCATTTTCTCAAGGTGGGCTTCCGGAAACTCTTGGGAGCGGGCCCCCGTATTTTTCTCTCCCGTTAACGCCTCCGCTTCAGACAAATTGGGGGTTAACAAGGAGACTCCTTGATAGAGCTCCACAGGGCTCAAGCGGCTGGGATCTACAAACACAGGCTTTTTCTTGGCGCGAGCTTCTTTAATAAAAAGTAACGTATCCGCGTTCCAAAGACCCTTTCCATAATCTTGAATGATTACTCCATCGGTTTTTGGAATTTCATCGCAAATTCTCTCTACAAATTTCTTAGCCAAAGGAGCGGATAAAGCATGAGAACGCTCAAAATCAAATCGAACCACATGCTGTTTCTGACAAATGACCCTGACCTTCCTTAAGGTGGGGCGAGTGCTGTCGCTTAAGGAATCAAATGCTGTGATCCCGGCATCCCGAACCATTTTTGACAAAGTTTTAGCATCTTGGTCCTCCCCGCAAACCGTTAACAAAGAAGTTTTGACTCCTAGAGAGGCTAGGTTCTGGGCGACATTCGCTGAAAGACCGAGTTTCTGATCAACCGATTGAACTTCCACCACGGGTACTGGAGCTTCCGGACTGATGCGATGGGTATCACCCCAAATATATTCATCTATTCCGACTTCTCCGACCACCAACAAGTGGGCTTTTGAAAACTCATTAAAAAATTCAAAGTCCATATTTTCACTTTAAACCATCAAGTTCTTTCAAAATCAATGAAGCCCAATCGATTTTCTCCATACAGTTAAATTCCCGACAAACCTCTCCGATACATGCTTTTCTTCCGGGGCAATCCACTTGAGGTAAATGAACCGCGGCTTTTTGAGTCCCTCCCCAAGGCCCCCAACGCCGGGGATGGTGCGATTGAACAGGCGAGTAGAGCCCGATGACCGGAACTCCCACTAGATGGGCTAAATGCAAGGGACCCGTGCTGGGAGCAATGACCGCCCTGCTCTTTCTAAAAATTTCTTTCAAAACTGATAGCTCCACACCCTCGATTCTTTTCAAGCCAGGAAATGATCTTCTTAAGTGATTCCAAATTTTCCGGTCCTGTTCAGAAGGCCCCACTGAAACAAGACAATTCACTTGGGTGAAAATTTTCTCCACAATTTCTTGGTATTGTTTTTCGTGCAAATTTAATGCACTTCCCGCCATTCCTGGATGAAGGACCACAAACTTACTGTCATCCCCGATTCCAATTTCCCTTAAGTATTGCGTCGCCAAATCCGCTTCTTTCAAACCAACCGGCAACACAACAGTGGGGATTTCAGCTGGCATTTTTACATTCAACTTCAGAAGCAGTTGTTGAACCAGTTCGAGTGAATACATGCCCTCACCCTGAGCTGCTCTAGAGCGCTTTTGTCTTTTGCCAATATTAAAAAACACAAATGACCACAACTTCGAGTAGGTACCCACTCGAATGGGAATCCGATTATAGAAGAATCGTGCAGCCAACCCAAAACCACTGTGGAGAGATAAAACAACATCCCACTTCCCTCTTTCAACGGGCATGTCCGGATAAACTGGAAGAATCCGGTGCTCCTTTAAAAAATCGTTTAAGAGTTTC